>FLNX01002698.1_pt1 | contig 91028 bp, 78 predicted proteins | sample 1140341 | NCBI WGS metagenome assembly FLNX01 (sample SAMEA3878208, study PRJEB12797) | bioreactor metagenome | biome: Moose rumen | place: Sweden | collected 2011-10
AGAAGTGCCGTTTCTCCCCAAGAGAAGTGCCGTTTCTCCCCAAGAGAAGTGCCGTTTCTCCCCAAGAGAAGTGCCGTTTCTCTCCAAGAGAAGTGCCGTTTCTCTGTAAGAGTGACATTCACTTCAAGTTAGTGTAGTGTTAGTGCAGTGATGCAAGCAACACTACACTAAAATATCTCGCTGAGTATTAGCGCGTTAGTAAGAATTTTTCGGGTTTAGTGTAGTGTGAAGTCATTTTTCAACATTTTTCTTGAGGAATTGTAATCGTAGCATGTTATTTTTGAATAATTACTGAGGGAATGTCTATAGTCTGCAATGATATACATCCTTGGAAAGTACCTTTACCAAGTTCAGTAATGCTCTCTGGTATTGAGATTGATGTAAGATTGGAACAACCTTCAAAAACAGAAGACCCTAAAGACGTAATATAGCTCGGTATTTCAAACTGACTGAAGGCAAGCCCAGCAAAAGCACTGTCGCCAATACGTATGACCGAAGAAGGGATTATAGTACATTGACATCCCTGAATGAGTTCGTTGGTTGTTGTTACTATTATCGCATTGCAGTTATTACGTGAATCATAGACAGTGTTTCCAGCGTCAACCGTAATTTGAATCAATCCAATGCAGTAGGCAAATATTCCGTTGCCTATTTGCGTAACGCTCTGTGGGATGCTTGCGCTTTTAAGACTTGAACAGCATAAAAGTGTTAAATCTTGCTGTTCTTTGCCACTTTTGCCACCATAATGCCACGCATAACTCGCTGAATACCAACAAGTGTTGCAAAAGTGGCATTGTTGCAAAGAAAAATAAATTTTATAGAGGCGGTCATTTGTCTTTTATCCATTTTGTCATCTGTTTGGTTTCGTCAATCAATTCTTGGCAGGCTTGTGGAGTGAGCGTGTGGTACAGGAAGTCCGTGGCAATTCGCTGAATAGTTACGGGGAGGCACCCGCGGTTTTCGGATGCCTCCCCGTCATTTGGATGAGTTAATCTTGTATATCCTTACTTCAGAATAACCTTCTTGCCATTAATGATGTACAGGCCCTTAGTAGGCTGAGCAACGCGGCGGCCGTTCAGGTCGTAGATGGGCTGATTGCTGAGGGTTGAGGGCTGAGCGATGTTCTCAATACCCGTGGTGCCCTCACCATCGACAAAGCTCAGGCTGGGAGCAGGAGCGGCAGTCTTGGCTACCTTCAGATAGCACTTGCCACCAGCAATTGTGCCAGGATCCTTCACCCAGACAAAGTTCTCACCACGCAGTACGTAGTAGTCGTTAGCCTGCATGTCGCCAGCTGTAACAACGGTCTCGTCGAAGGGCGTGCCCATGAACTCGGGAGCTGCTGTCACTTCGTCAGCAGTCATATCGTCACCCCAGCGAAGCGTGATTTCAGCAGCGGTGCTTTGGTTGAAAATCAGAGCGGGAGTATTGGCAGGAAGCACACTCAGACGCTCAGAAAGTGATATGGTTCCTGACGCTACGTCAATAGAGGTAATGGTGTAGAGATCCACGTCGTCTGTCTTGCACTTGACAGGATTGTCGCTGATGAACGTAGCCCAACCCATAGAAGGAATGGACTTGGTGAAGCGGTGGCGGTTCTCTTCTTCAATAGCAGAATTAAGAGCGGTAATGGCATCTTGGAGTGCAGTTATGGCAGCATCAACTTCCTCCTGAGTGGCATCTTCATCAGCTAAAACAGCCTCTGCTGCAGTTTTTGCATTTTCAAATTGTGTAAAGTTAACTTCCTCATAGTCAGCCTTGTCTATGCCGTCAAGCACTTGGTCTGCGCTTTCGAGTGCAGTCTGCAGATCAGTCTTGTCAACCGGCACCTCTGCCTCCTTATAGGTTACGACAACAAACACATTATTGGCAGGCATGGTGAAAGTCCACGTCGTTTCGTTCACCTGTTGGGTCTCAACAGTCGTCACCATACCTACAAGACTGGGAGCTTGTGATTCGTCGAACGAGGTATAGACCTTTACGGTAATGTCTTCTGCATCGTAGCCTTCTTTCGGGGTCACAACAACTGTAACCACATCGTTTTCCTCAGCGGAGGTGACTTCTTCATCAGAAACCTTGAAGACTACGGAGCCGCATTCACTTTCTTCAGCAGTCAGCGAATAAGAAGGGGGGGTAGCAGCAATAGTCGCGAAAATAACACCATAGTGCCAGTCTGCATTACCATTTCCATTGGGACGGAAATAAACGGTATATGTGCCAGCCGTTGATACAACGTAGTCATTACCCATCCCCTCAGGATACCAGGTATCCTCAGAGCTGATAACCTTCAGCATTGCATTTGCTTCAAGTGTTGTCGTGATTGAATACTCTGTCACTTCACTATTGGTCAGCGTAAGCTTGTAATCATCACTTTTCTCCCAATTATTAAAGTCACCTACAAGATAGTAGTCAACTGCAAACGCGCTCGACGTTGCAAACAGCAACATGACGAGTACAGAAAGTAAATGTCTTGTTTTCATAATAGTTTAAATTTTAGTTATTAGATAATAAATTGTTATTTGATTGATTTTGTCCGCAAATTTACAAATTATCATTTAAAAAACAAAACAAATCTTCAATTTTATTTGCTTTATTCTTAAATATTTGTATTTTTGCCGCAAAAGAACAAGAAAATGAAGAAAAGAATACTCACACTATATTCCCTTTTGCTGACTGGCCTGCTCAGCATGACGGCGCAGCACAGGACATTCGTGCCTGAGCTGAACGGACTGCAGGTAACGGCCAACCACGACTGGCGCACGCCGCCGGTCATCAACCTGGGCTCCAACGACTTCATCGACATTGGCTTCGACCGCATGAGCCACGAATACCGTACGCTCACATACCATGTGGAGCATTGTGAAGCCGACTGGACCACCAGTCAGGAACTCTTTGACATCGACTGGCTTTCGGGCTTCAACGACCAGCCCATTGAGGACTATGCCGCCTCAGTCAATACCACACAAAGCTACACCCACTACTGGCTGCAAATTCCCAACGAGCGCACCCAGCTGAAGATGAGCGGCAACTACCGGCTCAACATCATCGACGATGACAGCGGAGAGACGGTTGCCGAAATACGGTTCATGGTGGTGGAGCCTGCTGCCAACCTCGGGCTGGCCGCAACGACCAATACAGACATTGACACCAACCGCGAGCACCAGCAGGTCAGCATGACCCTGAACTACGGACAGCTCAACCTTACTGCTCCCGACGAACAGCTCTATACCGTAGTCATGCAGAACCAGCAATGGGACGAAGCCGTCATCAACGCAAAGCCTGACCGCCAGAACTACAACGGGAGGGAACTGGAGTGGCAGCATTGCCGGGCCTTAATCTTCCCCGCCGGCAACGAGTGGCGCAAGTTTGAGACGCTCGACGTGACCCACACCACCATGGGACTGGCCTCTGTGCGATGGGACGGAGTTGCCTTTAATGCCTACCCCTTTGCCGACGAGGCACGCCGCAACTATCTGACCGACGCGGATGCCGACGGAGCCTTCATCATTCGCAACAGCGACAACACGGAAATAGAGACCACCTGCGACTATGTGCGCGTGAACTACGAGCTGCACACCCCACCCTTCCCCGCCGACTACGACGTCATAGTCAGCGGACCGTGGGCCACCAGCCAGGACCCGCAGGCTTACACCATGTTCTACGACGAGGCAGACCGCTGCTACCGAGCCGCCATCTGGCAGAAGCAAGGCTACTACAACTACCAGTACCGTCTGCGCAAGGCTGACGGAACCACGAAGGCAGCACCTACCGAAGGCAACTTCTACCAGACAGGCAACTCCTATCAGGCTTACGTTTATTATAAGGGAACGGGAGAAAGGACCTGGCGGCTCGTAGCCTTCAGGCAGTTAATCTTCAAGTAGGCGGTACTCTACGGGAGTCTGATGATAGAACCTGAAGAAGCAGGCTGCAAAATAGTTGGGTGAGGCAAAGCCGCACTTCTCAGCCACGTCTTCTATTGACATTTCCGTACTGCGAAGCAAGCGGGCGGCCTCTTGCAGACGCAAACGACGGGCCAGGATGTGAGGTTTCTTTCCGATGTTCTTTACCATCAGTTCAAGGAATTGCACCTCGTTCACACCACCCACATCGCAAAGGCGGCTGACCGTAAGACGACTGTCGGGGGTCTTTTTCATAAAGGGTATCACCTTCAGCATGACCGACATGAACTCTTCGCTCTGAAGACCTATACTGCTGCTATGCATATACTGCGCCTCGTCTTGACGGGAGAATGTCTCACCCTCCAGTCCGTCACACCTGCGTATCAACGTCCGCAACTGGCGCAACATCTCGCTTTCACCGGCATTACGCTTCATCTTCATACGGACGTTGCGGAGGAACTGGTTGAGGTTGAGCAGCAGCAAGATAAGCAGAATAAGACCTAATGTAAGATAGACGCCTGTGGTACGCCACCAAGGCTGGTTGACATGTACCAGCCAGACTATAGGCTCCTGTATCCACACGTCAGCATACATCGACACCTGCATCTCGATGTGATAGTCGCCTGGCTCAAGACCTGGCAACGCCAATGTGAACAGGCCTCGCTCACTCACCCGCTCGTCAGAGAAGAAGGACAGAATCTGCCACTCCGAGTCAAGCTCGGGGACACGATAACGGTAGAACGTCTGCACTGGGCGGAAGAAGTTTAGGCCCGAGAAGAGGAACGTCAACGAATTATGATTATAATCGACATTCACCTCGAATGAACGCGTGATGGCCCGGTCCATGATCAGCTTTCCGCCGAGCGTCGTGCCGGCCTCCACCTGCGTACCATTCACCGTCATGCCTATCAGCTTGGGGTAGAACTTCAAGTCACGGAAAGCCGTATAGTGGAAACTGGCAGGCTGGAACGCCACCACATGGTCGAGCGTCTGCATGACCACCGTACCGTCCTCCAAGACTCTGGCACGCCCGTTAATGAACATCTCGTTGGGCACATTGTCGTGAAGGTTGTAGCTATTGATGGCCGTTAGAACGGAATCTCTTATCAGGAAGCACGAAATGCCGTAGCTGGTGCTTACCCAGATGTTATGGTCATGCGTCTCAACTATGGAGTGTACCACATCATTGAACATGCCATCCTTTCTGCCAAAGGTCTCGGGGGTGGCATTCTGCTTATAATAGAGCATAAGCCCCGAACGGGTGCCTACCCAAGACCAGCCGCGACTGTCAGTAAACACACAGTTGACGCTCTCGCCGTTATACTCTGCGGGCTCCGGCTGTACTTGCTCTAACAGTTGATAATAGTGAAGGGCTTCCGGCTCATCCCAACCGTACACCTTAAAGGGTGAGCTGAACGGCTTGGCATAGAGCAGGCCACGACGCTCGGTACCTACCCACATACCCCCCTGACGGTCAAACTCTATCGTGTTGATATCAGTAAGCAGCTTCTTGCCATCCGTCATGGTCAGCTGTTCTATGTGGTTCGTGGTCTTGTCCCTTAGGTTGTAAGTCCAGTAGCCATACTCTGAAGCAATATAGGCCACGTCACGAAAAACCCGCAGGTTGTTCATCTTGTAGGGAAGCCGCATCAGGACGGTCCATTGGCGCTTCTTGACGTCAAACTGCATGAATACCGACTCCTTCTCGCCGTCTCGAATCTGCAGGAAGGTATCATTATACCGCTTCACCAATGACGTACGGTAATAACGCTTGGCCTCTTCTGAGTCGTAAGCTGCCACACGATAGAGCAACTTACGGTTCTTATTCTTCAAATCAAAGCCCACCACCTCGCCATTCTCGTAGAACAGCAACAGTTCCTTACCCCCGTAAGTGGCAAGGTCCTGAAGGTTCAGCCCCTTAATAAGCGGGAATGCCATTTTCAGCTCCGTACTATAGATCATGTTTCCGCTTACCAGCCAAAGGCCGCCGTCATCGTCAACAAAGAGATCGGAAACACGCTCCTGCATGCCCATCGACGAGAACAAGGAGTCAATGTTGACCACAAAGCGCTCAGTAGTCAGGTTCACGCAGGTCACTATGCGCTTGTCCTTGAGCCACAAATGGTGATACTTGTCGAAGTAAGGGTGATAATGTCCCAAGTAGTTGGGCAGCATATATTTCGTCTCGTCAGCTGCATCTACATGCGAGAAGTCCATTCCGTCATAGAAATTAATGTGGCCGATGGTTGCTACAACCATGCGTCCCGTCTTGGTACAGACTATTGACTGGGCACTATTGTCAGCCAGTCCGTCAGAGGCATTGAAGACTACAAACCTGCGCTCCGATTCCTGCCCTGTTACAGATAGGGCACACAACAGCAATAGCGTTGAAAGAATGGATGACAGTTTCATATTTACAGCCGTGTGGTTTTAACTGGGCAAAGATATGAAAAAAAAAGATTATCTCCAAATTATTAATCAAAAAAACGCTAAAAGCTGCCTGAAGGACTATCCTACAGGCAGCTTTCAGTATGTTTACAGCTCTTTCTGCTGTTACTTCTCTATGTAGCTGATGGCATGATACTGACCTGAGGCCAGTCGGCCTGTCAGGCTGATAAAGGCATCCAGATTAGCACTCTCATGCTCAGGATAGGACATAAGCAGGTCGGCAGTCAGCTGCTCGTCGGCAAGCATGACCACATCGTTACTGAGCTGGTAGAGCGGCAGAATGGAACCTCCGCTAATGCGACTCACCAACAGCCAGGTGCGCTGGTGCTCGGGTGAGAAGTAAAGCACGTAGGCAAACTGCATGTCACCCGAAAAGAACGTCACGTTCTGATTACCCTCTGGGGTGGTCATATAGACGACTGGCTGAGCCGGCTGGGCAGCACCCTTCACCTCAGGAGCCTGAGGCGAATCGGCCAGCACAAGTGCAAGTGCCGTGTGGTTGGTCCACCCTTCCGTACCGAAACGTGAGGTGTAAGGTCTTGACAGGCCCATTGAGCCGTCGGCGGTATAGTCAGTACGAACGGTAAAGTCAAAGCCGTCTGCAACGAGCAGTTCTTCTTGCGCCTGCAGCATCATTACCTGACAAAGCACGATGATTATCAATAACAATTTCTTCATAGAGCGTTATCCTCCAAAGTTATCATACATGATGCTTTCGGGTTCTACGCCGAGCGAGTCGAGCATAGAGACGACAGCCTTCGACATCGGGCCGGGGCCGCACATGTAGTATTCGATGTCCTCGGGAGCCTCGTGGTCCTTCAGGTAGGTGTTGAGCATCACCTGGTGAACGAAGCCCGGTGTGTATTTCACGCCTGCAGCATCGGCAGCGGGGTCTTCGCGGTCGAGTGCCAGGTGGAAGTGGAAGTTGGGATATTCCTTCTCCAGTCCGAGGAAGTCATCTAAATAGAACACCTCGTTCAGGGCACGGGCACCGTAGAAGTAGTGCATCTCACGGTCGGTGGTGTGCAGCGTCTTCGTCATGTGCATAATCTGTGCACGCAACGGAGCCATACCGGCACCACCACCTACCCAGATCATCTCCTTCTTCGAGTCGAAGTGAGGGTGGAAGTCACCATAAGGACCTGACATGATGACCTTGTCGCCAGGCTTCAGCGAGAAGATGTACGACGAGGCAATACCCGGGTTCACCTCCATGAAGCCGCTACGGTCGGGTTTGAACGGCGGCGTGGCTATACGTACGGTGAGCATGAAGACATCGCCCTCGGCCGGATAGTTGGCCATGGAGTAAGCACGAATGGTGGGTTCGGGGTTCTTACACTTCAGGTCGAACATCTTGAACTTCTCCCACGACGGTACGTATTCCGGCGTAATCAGGTCACGGTCGTAGTCGTTATAGTCGATGCAGTCGAAGGCAGGAATCTTAATCTGTGCGTATGAGCCAGGCAGGAAGTCCATATGGGCGCCCTTAGGCAGCTGCACCTTGAACTCCTTGATGAACGTAGCCACGTTCTTGTTGGAGATGACGGTACACTCATACTCCTTCACGCCGAGGATGCTCTCGTCAACATGTATCTGAAGGTCACCCTTCACCTTGCACTGGCAGCCCAGGCGCCAATGGTCCTTGATCTGCTTACGGGTGAAGTGCGGCTTCTCTGAGTCGAGGATTTCTCCACCACCCTCAAGCACCTGTACCTTACACTGTCCGCAAGAGGCCTTACCGCCACAGGCTGAAGGCAGGAAGATACCGTTTTCGTTAAGCGTAGCCATGAGGTTGTTACCCTGAGGCACATTGAGCACACGGTCTCCGTTAACTGTTATATTCACGTTTCCGCTGGGCGACAGGTATTTCTTGGCCACCAGCAGGATGATCACTAATAAAAGTATTACTATAAGGAATACTCCTATACTGTAAGAAATAAATTCTATCATATATCTTTTTCTTTTTTATCTGAAACTAATTTGAATAATGTGAATAATTATATCCACGAATTATTATTAAAATTTGTGAGTTGAATTATTCATATTATGGCAATTTGTTTCTAAAACCATTTCTTCATTTATTTCTTATATGTTTAGTCCACTAAAACACATCATGGCCATGGCCATGAGACCTACGGTAATAAACACAATGCCGAGACCCTGCAGGGGCTTGGGTACGTCAGAGTACTGCATCTTCTCGCGGATGGCACCCATGGCCACAATGGCCAGCGTCCAACCTAGACCCGAGCCGAAACCATAGACAATGGCATCCCAGATGCTGGTAATGGCCTGCGAATTGGTGGGGTCCATGAGAATGCGCTGCTGCATGAAGAGCGAAGCACCCATGATGGCGCAGTTTACGGCAATCAGCGGCAGGAAGATACCTAAAGCGGCATAAAGTGAGGGCGAGTACTTCTCGACCGTCATCTCCACCAGCTGCACCATACCGGCAATCACGGCTATGAAGAGGATGAACGACAGATAGCTCAGGTCAACACCTTCCACCAGGCAACCATCACCCAGCACCTTGGTCTGCAGCAGATAGTTCACAGGGACGGTAACGGTCAGCACGAACGTAACGGCCAGACCCAGTCCCAACGAGGTCTTCACGGTCTTCGACACGGCAAGGTACGAACACATGCCGAGGAAGAAGGCAAAAATCATATTGTCCACAAAGATGGACCTGAATAGTAATGATATTGCGTGTTCCATATTCTTTTCTTTTTACGACTACGAATTTTGCAAATTTAACGAATTAAAGCGCGAAACAATAATTCGTATAATTCGTGTAATTCGTAGTTTTATTTTTCCTTATAAAAGTAAGCACGATGAATCCAAATGACACAACCAACAAGGATAAGGGCCATGGCGGGCATGGTCATCATACCGTTACCCACATAGGCATCGGGCAGCACCTGGAAGCCCAGCAGCGACCCACGGCCTAACAGTTCGCGGACAGCACCCACAATGACCAAAATCATGGCATAGCCCAGACCGTTGCCCACACCATCGAGGAACGACGGCCAGGGCTTGTTCATCATGGCGAATGCCTCCAGACGACCCATCAAGATACAGTTGGTAATAATCAGACCTACATACACGCTCAGCTGTACGCTTACGTCATAGGCAAAAGCCTTCAGCACCTGACTGACGATGGTTACGAGAGCAGCAACAACCACCAGCTGCACCACGATGCGGATGCGGTTAGGAATGGTGTTGCGGATGATAGAGATGATTACGTTTGAGAAGGCGGTAATCACCGTTACGGCGAGTCCCATCACAATGGCCGGCTTCAGCTGGCTGGTGACGGCAAGTGCCGAGCAGATACCCAATACTTGTCCCAGTATGGGGTGATCGAGGTTCAACGGTCTTGTGAATACCTCTTTATTTTGTTTACTGAATAGACCCATAGCTTACTTCTTTAAAAGTTCTACATACGATTTCAAACCATCACGGAGCATATCGGAGACACCATTGGACGTCAGCGTAGCACCCGTCACGCAGTCAACCTGAGAATCGGGATTATCCACTTTCTTGACCACGCCGATAGCTAACTGGCCGTCGTCGCCAAAGATTTTCTTGCCCTGGAAACGCTCCTGCCATTCCTGCGAGTCCTTAATCTCAGCACCCAGGCCAGCGGTCTCGCTCTCATGGTTGAAGTAAGCGCCATAGATGGTGTTCAGGTCGTCGTTCACAGAGACGAAGGCAGAAATACCGCCCCAGAGTCCCATGCCCTTCAGGGGGAACACATACTTTTTCTGTCCCTCCACCTCGCAGACATAGTAGAGCTTGTCGCCTGCCTTTTCCTCACTCTTCACCACAGCGGCATACTTGGCCTCAGCCTCCTGACCGTCAAGTCCGCGGATGTTCAGCGAATAGAGAATCTGCTTCTTAATATCAAGTGCCACGTTAGCATCCTGCATGGGCTTCAAAGCCTGATAGACGAATGCCAGCAGGAAGGCAACGATAATCACGAGAATCGCACTATATATAATAATGTACGAGTTCGAATTAGTGTTCAGTTTCATTTTGTACCTCCTCTCTTCAAACGTTTCGAGATGTTACGCTCCACGATGAAGTGGTCAATCATAGGAGCAATCATGTTACCAAAGAAGATGGCGAGCATCATACCCTCAGGATAGCCGGCATTCATCACACGAATGATGACGGCCATCGCACCGATGATGAAGCCATAGATGTATTTACCACACTCGGTACGGCAGGAAGTAACAGGGTCAGTAGCCATGAATACGGCACCGAAGGCAAAGCCACCCAGTACGAAATGCTCCCACCAAGGCATGGGCGACATGCCTAAACTCTCAAAGAGGAATGCCAAGGCTCCACCACCTACGAAGACACTCAGCATGGTCTTCCACGAAGCGATGCCCGTCCAAAGCAGGATAACAGCACCAATGGCGATGGCTATAATGCTGGTCTCACCAATAGAACCAGGAATAAGACCGGTCACCATATTCATGTCGAAAGGAACGTCGATGCCCTGAGCAATCTGGCCCAAGGGAGTAGCACCTGACACGCCGTCAAGCGGAGTGCCACCCAGTCCGAAGATGGGGCTGTCAGCTATCCACACCTTATCACCTGTCATCACAGAAGGATAAGAGAAGAACAGGAACATACGTGCTGCAATAGCGGGGTTAAAGATGTTCATGCCCGTGCCACCGAAGATTTCCTTACAGAAGATGACTGAGAAGGCGCAAGCCAAAGCCAGCATCCACAACGGACAGCCAACAGGCACGATGAGCGGAATCAGAATACCGCTGACCAGGTAGCCTTCCTGTATTTCCTCGCCCTTCCATTGTGCCCAGGCAAACTCAATACCCAGACCTACAATGTAGCTGACAAGAATCTTTGGCAATACGGCCAGGAAACCATAGCAGAAAATGTCGAAGAACGATGCTGTAGCCAGCGTGCCGGCAGCAAGATAGTTCTGATAACCAACATTATACATGCCGAACAGCATGGCTGGCATCAGGGCGATGACTACCATACTCATGATACGCTTCGAGTCGATAGCATCATGGATATTGGCGCCCGTCTTGGCCGTGGTGTTCGGCACATAGAGGAACGTCTCGAATCCGTCAAAGATGCTCCGGAAAGCGTGCAGCTTACCTTCGGGCTCGAAGTTGGGCTTTATCTTGTCGAGATAATTTCTTATTGCTTTCATAGTCCTTATGCGTTTTCTTTACGTAAATTATTCAGTCCTTCGCGAACGATACGCTGAAGTTCCAACTTCGAGGAATCCACGAACTCTGCCAACGCAAAGTCCTCAGGAGCAACCTCATATATACCAAGTGCCTCCATGCGGTCTATGTCACCGGCAATGATGGCCTTGATGAGGTATTCGCCATAGATGTCCATAGGCAGCACACGGTCATACTCACCACTCATTATCATGTGGCGTTCGCCTCCCTTCACACGGGCATCAGCGGCATAAGCCTTCTTACCAAGCAGCCACGAGAAATAGCTGCGGTTCACCGAGAACTGACCGAAACGCGGCATAATCCAACCTAACATCTCGTCAGCATGACTTCCCTCTGGAATAATGGTCACCTCTGACGTATGAGCACCAAGGAAGCCGTCCTTCGTAGTACGCTTACCCGTCAGCGGATTTCCGTTGATGATGCGTACATCGTGGTCGGCATCGTAGCTGTTGCTGACCAACGTAGCCAACTCCTGTCCTACAAGCATGTCCACGTATGCCGGGCTGTTTACCTCGCTACCGGCAAAAGCTACCGTACGGCGCAAATCCACCTTACCCGTATTCAGCAGTCGCCCTATGAAGAGTACTACTGTAGGGTCACCAATGGTCCAGACCACCTCACCTTTATTCACAGGATCAAGGTGGTTCACCTGTACACCTACGTTACCTGCGGGGCACTTGCCGTCGAAGACGTTGACCTCCACATTGTTGAGCGTTGAGAACTGATCGTTCAGAGCGGAATTCACACCCACGCCCAAATAGGTCTTAGCCATCTTTGACAGGGCAGCCAGTCCAGTCTGGAAGTCCTTCTCCTGACCCTTCACCTCATACTCGAAGTCACCAGCCAGCGGCATATCACGCAACGCTGACACGAAGATGGCCTTCGGCATTTTGTCGGGGTTAGTAGAAACGGCATAAGGCAGCTGATTGATGTAGCCAAACAATCCGGCGTCAAGCAGTAGTGCCTTCACATCGTCACCACTCATCTTGGCCACATCCTTCACGCCAAAATCCTTATACTCCTGTTTTGCATCAGCATCTACCCGTATGCTGAGCACTTTTCTTCTGTCACCACGTTCCACAGCGGTTACCGTACCGCTGACAGGCGAGGCAAACTTGACAGTCGGGTAGTTTTTGTTGACGAACAAAGCGTCACCGGCCAGGACCTTATCACCTTCCTTGACAACGACTTTAGGCACAACCCCTTCGAAATCATCGGGCACCAAAGCGAACTTGCCGTTTGACTTCAACTGGATTTTCTTTTCCTCAGCCTTGCCTTTCAAGTTAATGTCCAAGCCTTTTCGTAACTTGATTACATTTGCCATATTTGTTGAATATTTAATATATTCTAATTGTTGCAGCCGCAAAATTACATAAAAATATGTACATTTAAAAGAAAAATCAACAAAAATGTGCGGTAGTGCCAAGAAAATTGATTAATTTTGTCTCAAAATTCGAAGATATCAAGAAATATAAGAAGATAATAAGCGGAGTTGTCTGGACTTTTTTAGGTCTTTACATTCTCTTGTTCACGCTTACTCATATACCGCAATTTCAACAATTTCTTGGCTCTCAGGTAGCCAAGGTGCTGTCTGACAAGTTGGGTACAAAGGTTAGTGTGGGGCGTGTGGATTTTGGATTTTTCAACCGTATCATCATCGACGATGTCCTCATTCTCGACCAACGCCAGGACGAACTGCTCAAGGCATCTCGCCTTTCTGCGAAGCTCGACCTGCTACCGCTCTACGAAGGACGTGTATCCATCTCTGCAGCACAGCTGTTTGGGGCACACCTCAAACTATACCGCGACAGCGCCGCTGCGCAAACCAACATCCAGTTCGTGCTCGACTCGTTAGCTTCACGCGACACAACTACCCACACGCCGCTCGACCTGCGCATCAACTCCCTCATTATGCGTCATAGCAGCTTCAGCTACGACCAGCACGACGCGGAGAAAACCGAAGGCCGACTGAACCTGCAGCACCTGAACATGTCCGACATTAGTGCCCACATCGTTCTTAAAGCGCTGAAGGAAGACTCCCTCAACCTGAACATCAAGAAGCTCTCGTTCAACGAACACTCTGGACTGACGGTCAAACGGCTAACCTTCCATGCCGAAGCCTCGTTAAGGCAGGCAACGGTCAAGGATTTCCTGCTGCAACTCCCCCACTCTAACCTGCAATTAGGCGACGTCACAGCCTACTACCAAGTGACCGACGGAAGCCTCAGGCCAGGCTCCTTAACGTATCGTGGAACCATTGAAGAGTCTGACATAACATTCTCTGACATAGTATGTTTATACCCAGACATTCAATCAATTTCAAACAACCTTTCTTTAGCTGTATCTTTTAGCGGTACAGACAACAGCATAGACATTCACAACCTGACAGCCAATGCTACCGACGGTAACATTAGCATCCATGCCAGCGGATTCGTCCACCACTGGGACGACCGGCCTGCCTGGCAAGTTCAACTGGACCAACTGACCCTCACACCAGAAGCCATCGCCTTTGCCCAGAAGAAAGCCGGGCTGCCCGACATCATCACCCATTTCGGCAAGGTCAGCATGGAAGGTGAAGCCGAAGGCACAGGTAACGCCTTAACAGCGAATACCGTCTTGTCATCTGATGCCGGCACGTTTGACCTGAAGTTTGACATGAACCAGCAACAACACTTTAACGGTCACGTAGAGAGCGACGGCATACAGCTGAGAAGACTCTTTGCCGACGAAAGGTTTGGTGAAGCAGCAATGGACCTTGACTTCGATGGTCAACTGCACAAAGGCCAGCGACCTGATATTAGTGCCCAAGGCACCGTGGCTCGTTTTGATTATAACGGCTATCAGTACAACAACATTGACCTGGCACTCGACTATCTCGCACAAGGCATCAAGGGGAGCATCACCATCGACGACCCTAACATACGGCTTACTGCTGACGGCGAAATGACTAATAACAAGAACCGTTATGACGTCCTGCTCACAGCGCAGCTCGATAATTTCAACCCGTCCATGCTCAATCTGACCAAACAATGGGATAAAGCAGTCTTCGGGGCCGACCTGACAGCTGACTTCACCGCCAGCAGTCTGAATGACGCTACAGGAACTATTGAACTGAGCCATTTCCAGATGCAGTCAGAAAACAGCATTTACAGGCTACAGAACCTTAACATCATCAGCGGCTATGATGACGAGCGACGGCACTTCCTCGCCTTGAAGAGCGACTTTGCCACCGCCCTGCTTAAGGGAACATTCGACTATGCCACCCTGCCCCAAAGCCTTGCCAATCTCGTGGGGAGCCATCTGCCTACCCTGCCCGGACTGCCCCAGATGCGACCAACCGACAACAACTTCACCTTCCAGCTTGACATGTTCCGTAGCGACTGGCTACAGCACCTCTTCGATGTTCCCGTCACATTAACTGAGCCACTCCTGCTGAGCGGATTTGTCAACGACCAACAGGAAACCATCAGCGTGATGGGCAGCTGTCCTGATTTCACCTATGACGAAGGACGCTACACCAACGCTGCCCTGCACATTGGCACTTCTGCTGACACGCTGCGTTGTGCGCTTGACGTTGCAAAGCACATGGCCAACGGCATCCCCATGGATGTCTCCATTCGCTCTGGCGCAGCCGACAACCAGCTGAACGCTGCCCTCTCCTGGGACAACCATAACGATGCCCTGCACATCAGCGGAACGCTTAACACATCCAGCCGCTTCGTCGTGGCTGCCGACGGCCGCCAGCAGAGCATCATCTCCATTCTGCCCTCACGCATTGTCATGCAGGATGCCGACTGGCATGTGGCTCCATCCGAGATTACCTACGCCAAGAACGACCTTACCGTCAGCCACTTCGCCATAGAGCACGGACAACAGCACATCAACATTGACGGGCGGGCATCAACGTCACCAGACGACTCTCTCACCGTCGATTTGGAAGACGTTGATGTAGAGTATGTCCTCGACCTCGTTAATTTCCATTCCGTTGATTTCGGCGGATTCGCCTCTGGTACAGCCAGCGTGCGTTCCCTTTTCGACAGCCCGCAGGCCAAGGCCCACCTCAAGGTCAAAGAGTTCAAGTTCGAGAGTGGACTCATGGGTGTGCTCGATGTCAACGCGGCATGGGACAACGAGAAGAAGACCATTGACCTTAACGGCATTGTCAATGACGGCCCGTCGTCAATGACACTCGTCAATGGCTACATCGACCCGTCAAGTCCTGGTTACATTGACCTCGACATACAGGGCATAGGCACCCACATAGACTTCGTCCACAGCTACATCTCCACCTTCTCCGACCGCGTTACGGGGCAGACCGACGGACAACTCCGGCTCTATGGTCCACTCGATGACATCAATCTTGTCGGGCAGCTTGTACTCGATGCAGAAATGGACGTACGCCAGCTCAACACCACCTACACCATGCGGCGCGACACCATTAACTTCATACCCGACGACATTGAGTTTCACCGCTGTAAGGCTTACGATCGCGACGGCCACATTGCCACCGTCAACGGTTATCTGCACCACAAGCATCTGACGCGCATGACTTTCGACATTGACATTGAGGCAGAGAATTTCCTGGCTTATGACTTCCACGACTTCGGGTCAGAAACGTTCTACGGCACCGTCTATGGCACAGGCAGCGTTGCCATTCAGGGACGTCCCGGTCGCATTACTTTCGACATTGATGCCACCCCATGCGAGAACACGGTCTTCGTCTATAACGTGAGCACGCCCGATGCCATTACCAATCAGGAATTCATTACGTGGGAGGCACCTCTCTTATCCCCCCTTGGGGGGAAGACCGAAAGCCTCCCCCAAGGAGGAGGAGGAGCGGAGGGTGCTTCGCATTCCGACCTGTTGCTGAACTTCCTTGTGCGCTGCACCCCAGAGGCAACCATCCGCCTGCTTATGGATGCGAAGACAGGCGACTACATCACCCTGAACGGCAGCGGTACCATACGCGCGAACTATTATAATAAGGGAGGCATGCAGATGTTTGGCACCTACACCGTCAGCGAAGGCACGTACAACATCACCATACAAGAGCTCATCAAGAAGAACTTTACCTTCCAGAACGGTGGTACGGTGGTCTTCGGCGGAGCACCCTTCGACGCCCAGCTCAACTTGCAGGCCCAACACACCGTCAATGGCGTATCGCTCTCCGACCTCAACGTCGGGCGCTCTTTCTCCAGCAACACCGTCCGCATTAACTGCCTGATGAACATCAGCGGTGTGGCAAACGCACCACAGGTGGAGTTCGACCTTGCCATGCCTACCGTCAGCGCCGACGAACAGCAGATGATACGCTCCGTCATCAACGGGCAACAGGAAATGAACCAGCAAGTGCTCTACCTGCTCGGCATCGGGCGCTTCTATCCCCAGACCGGCAACAACGCCACAGCCGAAGGTCAGACACAGCAGAGCCAGACGTCACTGGCCATGCAGAGCCTGCTCAGCGGCACCCTGTCAAGCCAAATCAACTCCCTACTGAAGAACGTGGTGAACAACAACAACTGGAACTTCGGTGCCAACATCTCCACAGGCGACGAGGGATGGAACAACGCCGAATACGAAGGACTCATCAGCGGCCGACTGCTCAACAACCGACTGCTCATCAACGGACAGTTCGGCTATCGCGACCGTACCACAACCACTACGCCTTCGTTTATTGGCGACTTTGACGTGCAGTACCTGCTCACACCCAATGGTTCCGTGTCCATCAAAATGTACAACCAGACCAACGACCGCTACTTTACCCGCTCCAGTCTGAACACCCAGGGACTGGGCTTCATTCTGAAAAAAGATTTCTCGTCGCTGCCCGACCTCTTCGGCATTCATCGCCGTGACAGCACTCAACAGCAGAAATATATTTTTAACGGAACCGTAAACAGCCGTTAAGCACCAGGCGCAAAATGTTAAATCAAGACAAAACTATGCGTCAATTTGTCAGTTTAACATATTTTGCGTCTATATTTGCACTCGGTTTCAAGAATTGATCATTAATAATTGACAATTGATCATTAAACGACATAGTAAAAAAAGAAGTATGAAAAAGGTATTAAATTATCTCACACCGGCCTTGTGCGTCTTAGCACTGGCATTCTCGGTAGCAGCATTCAGCAAGGCTTGCTCCGAAAACTCACAAGTCACCAACGAGAACGGCATCCGCACCACTTCCACGCCAGCAGGGCAGCCTGTTGACCTGACCTATGCAGCCGAGAAGTCGCTGCCGTCAGTAGTACATATTAAATATGTACAGAACAGCCGTGTACAGACGGTTGACGTACAGAGCGACCCGTTCGAGGACTTCTTCAACGACCCCTTCGGCGGATTCTTCGGCCGTGGACAGCAGGGACAGAGCGGTCAGCGCCGCATTCAGACCCCACGCCGCGAAGCCACAGGCTCGGGCGTCATCATCTCTGACGACGGTTACATAGTCACCAACAACCACGTTGTCTCGGGTGCTGACGAATTGACAGTCACCCTGCACGACAACCGCGAGTTCTCCGCCCGCATCATTGGTACTGACGAGACCACCGACCTCGCCCTCATCAAGATTGAAGGCAAGAAACTGCCCGCCATCACCATCTCCAACAGCGAAGACCTGAAGGTCGGCGAGTGGGTGCTCGCAGTAGGTAACCCCTTAGGACTTAACAATACCGTTACCGCCGGTATCGTCAGCGCCAAGGCCCGTCGCCTGGGTGCCAACGGTGTTGAAGCTTTCATCCAGACTGATGCTGCCATCAATGCCGGCAACTCTGGTGGTGCACTTGTCAACACACGGGGTGAACTGGTAGGCATCAACGCCATGCTCTACTCACAAACTGGCGCCAACATCGGCTACGGTTTTGCCATTCCTACCACGATTATGAACAAGGTGGTCGATGACCTGAAGAAGTACGGAACCGTACAGCGTGCCTTTATCGGCATTCAGGGTCAGGATGTCAAGCAATACGTCGATGCCAAGAAAGCCCGCGGCGAAGAAGTTGACCTGGGCACTATGGAAGGCATCTACGTAGGTAAGGTTGTTGACGGAGGTGCAGCAGCCGAGGCTGGCATTGAGCCGGGCGACGTCATCATCAGCGCCGACGGTCAAAAAGTTTCCAGCTTCCCCGAACTGCAGGAAATCGTAGCCAAGAAGCGCCCCGGCGACAAGATGACACTGGAGTACCTGCATAAGAAGGCTAAGAAGAAGGAAACTGTTACGCTGAAGAACGAGCAGGGGAACACACGCGTGGTTCAGAACCGCGACCTCGACATCCTCGGCGGACAGTTCCGCGAGATTACTGACAAGCAGCAGCAGCAGCTCAACATTTCTTACGGTCTGGAAGTCATCAAGGTTGGTAACGGAAAACTGGCCAAAGCAGGCGTTAACAAAGGATTCATCATCCAGCGTGTCAACGACGAGAGCATGAAGAGCATAGAAGACCTGCAGAAAGAAGTACGCAAGGCATCCACCGGCCAGGACCCCGTACTTTACATCCAGGGCATCTATCCTACTGGCAAGAAAGCCTACTTTGCAGTCTCTTTGGAGGACTAAAACGCCCGTTCACAAAATAAAAACTTAAAAAGTAAGGCATTTTTTTGGTAATTACCAGAAAATGCCTTATTTTTGCATCCGCCTTTAAACAAAACAAGGAACACATCAACATGAGACAACTAAAGATCACTAAGTCTATCACCAACAGGGAGAGTGCTGCACTCGACAAATACCTGCAGGAAATAGGAAAAGAGGAATTACTTACCATTGATGAAGAAGTAGAGCTGGCACAGCGCATCCGCAAGGGTGACCGAAAGGCTCTTGACCGCCTGACCAAGGCCAATCTTCGCTTTGTTGTCTCTGTTGCCAAACAGTACCAGAACCAGGGGCTTTCCCTCCCCGACCTCATCAACGAGGGAAACCTGGGACTCATCAGGGCTGCCGAGAAGTTCGACGAGACACGCGGCTTCAAATTCATCAGCTATGCCGTATGGTGGATTCGTCAGAGCATTCTGCAGGCCATTGCCGAACAGAGCCGTATCGTGCGCATACCGCTCAACCAGGCAGGTGCCGTCAACAGGATCAGCCGCGTGCTCAGCCAGTTTGAGCAGGAGAACGAACGCCGCCCCAACACACTGGAGATAGCCGAGCGTACCGACATCCCAGAAGAAAAAGTGGGCGAAGCCATGCAGATGAACGGGCACCATGTCTCCGTTGATGCCCCGTTTGTAGAGGGTGAAGACAATTCCCTGCTTGACGTCATGGTTAACGACAATGCCCCGATGGCCGACAAGGGGTTGCTCATGGAGTCTCTGCGTGCCGAAATAAAAGCTGCCCTGCAGATACTCACCGACCGCGAGCGCAACGTCATCGTCGCCTTCTTCGGCATTGACCAGCCGGAAATGACACTCGAGGAGATTGGCACCAAGTACGGCCTCACCCGTGAGCGCGTACGTCAAATCAAGGAAAAGGCCATCCGCCGTCTGCGTGCAAACACCAAGAATAAATTACTCAAGACATATTTAGGATAAAGAAAAGACAATGAAGAAGCTAAAATATCTTTTACTGCTGTGCACCGTCTGCACACTCACCGTAATGGGCATCAACGAGGCCAGCGCCAAGCGGCGCCAGCTCTCCCACATCTACATGTTCGGATTCTCTGCCTCGTTCAACGACTCCATCATCTATTTCACCGACATACAGACCGTTGACAGTGCCTGGATTGACGACAAGACGCTCTTCCTGCAGGGCCGCGACATCTATTCACAGCAGCTCAAGGACTACTTTGCCGCCAGCATGCAGCCCAACCGAATCTGCGTCGTGATGTATGCCCCCACCCTCAAGGAGGCAGAAAAGAAGTACCTGAAGATGCGCCGCATCTACACCCGTAAGAGCGACACCCCCTACGACGTTCGTTACCTCACCACCAACGACTTTGCCTTCAAGCCCATTCAGCTCTACTTTGAGGACGAGTAGATTTCCAGGACTTCCCCTAAATGGTATTCCACAATACCATTAGTGAAAGTGGTATCAACGACCTGCACTAATGCACTCTCGCGGTCTTTATGGTAACCTACGAACAACCGGAGGGCATCATACCTGCGGAGATAACGCTTGCCGTCTGCCTCGTCTATGTAGGTGTACTTGTTGAGCGTAGTCTGTTTGAGTTCCCTATATTCTATTTTCTTTCGGCCTGCTATAATTTCATCGAAATACACCTTCTTGATATTCAGCGTCAGAACTTTCAGATTCTTAGTGATGAAGGTGGGCTGCTTTTTTACAATTCTCTGTTCCAGACATTGCATCTCGGAATTATAGGTGTAGCCAACAATTGAGCCGTCCATAATTTTCTCGATGATGGCATTCACTACATTCAGGGGAGCAACAAACCACTCCTTCGGTTCGTGGCTATTCCCCTCGTCATCGATGACTGTCACATGAAACTGTACTGCATGCAATACCTGGTGCACCAGTTCCTCAAACTTCTGCGAATGAAGGTTCACCACCTTGTAAGTCGCCACTATCTCTACCGGAGCCATCAGATAGGTTGGTTCATGCTCTGCATTGCTTATGCGCTCTTCTACGGTATTGGTAGAGAAACCTATCTTATAAAGGTTCTTCTGGCTGCTGACAGCAGGATTCTTTGAGAGTGAACGAAGCACATAAATATACCCTGTCACCTTGTCCTTATCCGTCAAATCCTGATTGGTAAAAAATTTACTTTCGCTCTCCTCTTGCAGTTCAGTGACGGCATAACCACTGCCTACTACATTCTTGCGGAGCGTCTGGAGCAGGATGTCCGACTCTGTGCCGTTCTCATAGATGCAACGGGTTCTGCCGTCGGGAAGCGAATTACTGCTTTGTCGCTTTTCGCCAATAGCCTCTAAAAACAGCATCTGTCCGTCCACCACATAGTAATGACCTGCCTGCAAGTTGATGGTCTTCGAAATCTTCACCAGACTGCGTTTTCCTTGCTTGAGGTCTTGATGCACATGCTTGAATAGCAGGCGGTATTGCTCGAAATCCGCACATAGTTTACGTTGGGCGACGTAGTCTGCCTTGTTCTTGGCAGCCATCGCCTTACGCATATCCGTTGGAATATCGAATAGTTCTGCCTCCTTCTCTGACAGGTTCAGCAGCGGGTCATCCAATAATTCCTCTAACTCCTTGTCTATATCCACCATGTTAATTTACTATTTTACAATTTACTATTTACAATTTCTAATATAGATTCTTCTTTTTGAGGGCAGTCATCGCCGCCCACATCATTTTTTCCTTCAAATCTCCGCTACGCGCCGGTTCCCGACCATTGCGCTCTATCCATGCCATGACCTCTGCCAGTTTCTGGCTCATCCTGTCATCAGCCGTCGGGGCTGATACTTTTGGACGTACACCGTCAAGCAACGGATCGTCAAACAGTTCCAATAATTCTCTAGGCCACTCCATTTTTACCTTTTTACTTTTTTACCTTTTTACCTTTCCTCATAGTCCAGTCCTGCGAGTTTGCGGGCTTTCAGATTCTTCATCATCTGCAAGGCTGCTGCCATCTCCCTTACTTTCGGGTTAGGGTCTTCCGTGCTTGGCACGCGTCCGTCGTGCTCCTTTACATATTCCTTCAGCGGACCTTTGAAGATAGCAATGGCCTGCTCAAGCGTCAAGTCAAACTTCTGTTCGGCTATCGTGTCCTGGATAATCTTCAGCGTTGGCGCATCCACCGATTTCGACAACACTTCGTATGCCCTCTGGAAAGGATTGATGGTATCGATGAGGTTGATGCTCAGTTTGTCGATGTTGATAAAGCGATTGGCTATCTTGATGAGACGGTTGCCTTCGCTTTCCTGTTCATCATCGCTAACCTTACTCATATCTATTGGCTCTCCCTTCTCGTTCACGATATCATTACCTTTGATCATCGTGTCGAGCAACACGCGCTGGCGCACTTCCTCAACCTCTTCTTCCGACAGGTCGGGATATCGTTCACGAATCACCTTGGGTATCAGACTTTGTGTGATGGTCTCTGCCGTCGTAGAGCCGCTGATGGCTTTCACCACCATGTCGTCTTGCAGGATAGCAGCCTTCAGGTCGTCCAGTTGCTCCTGCACGATGAGTTTTGTCTTCTCGCTCGACAGCGGTTTCAGTCCTTCCACAACAAGTGTTCTGACTGCATTCTCCCCTCCTTCGGAGGGGTCGGAGGAGGTCTTAAAGTGCCAACTGGGAGCCATCACCTGTTCCATCAGCAGCGAGGCGGTGATGGCTTTCAGAAAGTCATTCACTGCCACCTTCACGTCACTCTGCTCCGCTTCTGGCATCGCTATCAGATTGACGAACTTCGCTGTTTCCTTCCCCTCGCAGTCTCGTGTGCAGCGGCCTATAATCTGAATCACCTCCGTCAGCGAGCCACGCACACCCACCGTCAGACAGACCTCGCACCACTGCCAGTCGAAACCCTCCTTGGCGGTGCCTAAGGCGATAATGATGTCCATATCTTCCTTGTGCTTCATCCGCTGCAAGTAGCCCTGCACCATATTGCGCTCCTTCATGTCGTCCTCCACCAAGTCGGCAACTTTCAGCAGTCGTCCGTCCTGGGTACGGATATGGTAGATGCCAGTATTATAGTCCTTATACTCCAACGTGCCTATCTTTTTCATAATTTCATCCGTCTCGGCATACTTGCCCAGACCTGTCGATGCTCTGGCATTCACGCTGGGTATATGGATGATGGTTTTCTTCGTCGTGTCCAGCACCTCCTGGATATGATCCAGATAGGAGCCATGATAGAAGTGGTAGCCGAGCACGAGGTTCTTCAGATACTTATAACCATTCAACTGCTGGTAATAGTTATAGGTGACGGGATAGAAACGGGCTTCGTCCTCTACCCTCAACACGGGAATACCATCACCACGGAAGTAACTGCCGGTCATAGCGACTATATGACCCGTGGAGTTGTTCATCACCCGGCGTACCACGTCGCCCAGGTTCGAGTTGGCATCAGCCGAGGTATGGTGGAACTCATCTATCGCCAGCAGCGTGTCGTTGAAGTCCTCATCCGAAATCTCCTTCATGCCGTTACGTAGCGTAGCATGGGCACATACCAGAATCTTCACGCTCTGCTGATGGAAAAACTCAATGAAGCGCCCTTTCTTGTCCTTCTCGTTCTTCACGTCCGTCAGGTTGAAGTAAGGAGCCACCTCCCAGTCGGCAAAGAATCCGTATGGCTTCAACTTCGTGTTCTGGAATGACCGCCCGATGCTCTTTTCCGGCACAGCCACCACAACCCGCTTCAACCCCTGATGCTCCAACTTGTCGAGCGCAATGAACATCAGCGCTCTTGACTTACCCGATGCCGGCGGCGCCTTGATTAGCAGAAAACGTTTGTCACGCGCCTCGTATGCCTTGGCCTGCATCTCGCGCATTCCCAACTCATTGGTGGCACTGGCCTCCCCCGTCTGCTGGTAGCGTATATCAACGATATTGTTTGAGTTTTGTTCCATATTTATTTGTTTATTCAGATTTTATTCGTAACTTTGCGGCGATAAAATAAACATGTTTTAGTATGAATACAATAGGAAGGATACCAATGGATGCCTTGCTCACTATGCTAAACACGCTGGATCGCCATGACCGTCGATGGTTGGTAGAACAGATGTCAGAGCAGGTGAAGCGTGAGGAAGAGGAGGCAAAGAAGTCTTGGCAGGAGTATACAAGTAATCGTCCTACATGGAAAGAGGATTCTGACGCCATGTTAGACGCTGCACTTGCCCGTTTCCATAAAGACTGGGGAGGCGAGAAAAGTCCTATTGAGATTGCTAACGAATTACGGCAAGGGCCTGAAATGGTGAAAGAAGTAGAAACTTGGTAAGTATGCGGCCATTGACACACGGAAGATATTTGCTTGACACATGCACATGCATAGCCCTGATAAAGGGGCTGCCAAGCGTAGTCGAACATATCAGGCAGGTAGGAGTTGATGAATGTAAGATTTCTGACATTACTCTTGCAGAGTTGTATTTTGGTGCTTACAAGTCTGGAAGAGAGGAGCATTTCGACGATGTTTTGGAAATTATGAATCTTTTCGAGCAATATAGCATAAAATCCCTTCGCAAGTATGGCGAGATACGCTGGTTGCTGGAGAGCAAGGGACAGAAGATTGGCGATATGGATACGTTCATTGCTGCAACAGCACTTGAAGAAGACCTCATTATCGTGACAGGCAATGTGGAACATTTCAGTCGTATTCCAGGGCTGAAGATTGAAAACTGGATGAAATAATAATCTTTTATTCATTTCTTCGCCGTCATCTTTTCATACAACTTAAACAGACATTCCAGGCGGGCTTCGTCTGAGGCGAAGGGATAGCCGGGATAGCAACTTTCCACGATGTCGTCCAGTCGGGCATGAGCCTCACGCAAGTCCTGTGGCATCTTGTCGGGGTCGTAAAGTTCAGCCAAAGTCTTTTCCGGGTAGAACTCCCGCGTCACCAATACTTCCTCTGCCGCCTGCTTGATTTCCTCTTTCTTCTCGGAAGAGATTTTGGGGAAAGGGAAGGTGTTGTAACAGAGGAAAATAGAATACCGAATACGATTATCTAATCTGCCAGCATTATATTTCGTCCATATCATATGAAGTTTTGAAGTTAAAACTCCAAATAGAAAACTGTTTGCATTATATACAACTTGGGCAGAATTGGGTACTATAGTTGATTTTGGAACAAAACCAATTGGAACATATTCTCTGGCTTCTGAAGAAACTATTGGTATTATTAAAGAATTCTCTCCACATTCAAAAAATTCTCTCATTTGATGTGGCCTGTTTGCTTGAATATGAAGCGTTTTGTCTTTACTATTTATTCGATATTCTCGGACGTTATCTATAGCAAGTCTAATAGGTTTTATCTTTAATGCCTCTTCCAGTTCATCATCGCTTATCCAATAGCAATATCTCAATATACCATTTATAAATTCGTCTGCACCAATTTGAATCCTGATAAACTTTTCTGCTTCAGGATATTCATCAATAATACTATTGCGTTCAATTGGGGATAAGCGTAAGTATTCTTTGTCATTGGGCATATTGCCTCTACGCATTTCAGAAAAACCCGATATTTGAGAAGTCTGCTTATCAACTGTATAGGCTGCATTTTCATTAAGAGATGGAGGAATTGCCTGTACTTGTTTCTTTTCATTCTCTGTATAAATGTATTTGGGAATATTGGATATGTTAGCTAATGATAAGATTATTACTGAAACTGCCGCATTATATTTTGCATTATTCTGCCATTTGAATACTGTGTATGCAAAAGATAGCTCTACACCAAACTTATTGAAAAGTCTATCCCATAGAATTGGCACCTGCTCGCCTAAAACAATTGAGTTGGTTGAAACAAAGGCATATTTGGCTGTAGATTTGCTAATATACTCAGCTCCTTTGTAAAACCAGCAAGCAATATAGTCAAGTTTCCTATATCCTATAAAGTCTTTTGGAAACACAATATCCAAATCTGTTTTTTGCTCCTCATCTTGATTCCTGCTCCCCAAATACGGCGGATTGCCAAACACAAAGACCTCTTCATCAGCGGTATGCGGGCAGACTTCGTTCCAGTCAATGCGGCAGGCATTGCCACAGACGATTTGTGTGATATTCTTTAGTGGCAGGGCTTTGGTGTTGACGCCAAAGTTTTCATTGAGCTTGGTATTCATCTGGTGCTCGGCTAACCAGAGGGAGAGCATGGCCACCTCATGGGGGAAGTCGAGCAACTCAATGCCATAGAACTGATTGAGCCTAATCACGCTGTTATCGACAAACAGGATTTCACCCTCCGGCGTACACTTGCGCTGTAGCGAGAGAATATCCATTTCGAGGAAGCGCAGGCACTTGTAGGTGATGATCAGGAAGTTGCCACTACCGCAAGCAGGGTCAAAGAACTTCATGCGGCTCATGCGCTTCAGCAAGCCATCGCCACGTTTCTTAATCTGTTTACATTCCTCGTAGAATTGCTTCGTGGTGAGTGCCCCAACATCGCGCATCTGCCTTTTGCTTTCGTATAATTCGTTTAATTCGTTGTAGTTCTTTCGCAGTTCGTCCATGAACAGCGGGTTGATGACCTTCATAATGTTGGGCACTGACGTATAGTGCATACCCTGATTGGCACGTTCCTCTGGATTCACCACCGCCTGAATCATGCTGCCGAAGATGTCGGGGTTGATGTCCTTCCAATCCAGTTCACCACACTCGATGATTATCCGCCGGGCTTTCTGTCCCATCCGGGGTATCTGAATGTGCTTCGAGAATAGACCGCCATTGACGTAGGGGAACTGTTTCACGATGCTGGGGATGGTCATGGGGCGCAGCGAGAGGTCCATCACGTTGAATGACTCGTCTAAGTATTGCGAGAGGTCAGAACCGTCGGGCTTTGTGAATCGCTGGATGCTGTCCGTAAACAGGTTGCCCTCGAAGATGCCCGTGTCCTCGGCAAAGAAGCAGAACAGTAGGCGGGTGATAAAGATGTTCAAGTCGTGGAGATCGCTGTCAGAACGGAATTCGTTATAGGCTCTCAGTTCGTCGTGCAGTTTTGCCAACTTCTCTGCAGCCTTCACGTCGGCAGGACTTTCCTCCACATAGTGAACCCGCTCCACATCCATCAGCGGATAGAAGAAAGCGAAGTCGCAATAAAGGCGGTCAAGCGTATTCTCGTAAGTATCTTTTTCCCGCAAGTCGTAGGCCAGCAATGTCCGTCCGTCGCTGACGGCTACAATCTTGGGTGCAGCCTTCAGTACCTGAACGTCCCGTTTCAGACGTTCAAGTTCCTCAGTCAGCCTTGTGGCGGTAGTGCCGCGATAGCAGAACAAGCCCTTGATGAGCAGTCCGTCAAAGGTCTTGAGCACACCCTTGCCTTCCCTGTAGCGTTGGATGTCCTTCTCACTCTTGCCAAAGGCATATAATAAGTTATAACCAGCCTCACCCCCAGCCCCTCTCCAAGGGGAGAGGGGAGTGATTAGTCGGGCCTCTATCTCTTTATAGCCCAACTGGATTTTCTTTGCCATACTCAAATAGCTTTAGGAGCATAGCACTTATCGGGATTACAGGTATAACCGTCACCAACCAAAAAGACACGGAAATAGCGTGAACCACGCTTATCCGTGTCTGAGGTGGTGAGATAATACCTGCTAAAATAGATAAGTGACATGTCCACGCTATCAAGCGCAGACATTAGTCATTATCGTTATTTTAGCATCGTGTTCTAAACATCTCACCTTTCAGACACGCCGAATAACTGCTAATGCTGTTATTGTTTTTACCCACGAAAGTCACACTGCTGATTTGCGCTCAAATCTCTATAGTAGCAGTGCTTGATTGCAAAGGTAAAAAGAATATTTGATGTTTGCAAGAAAAAAACCGAATAATTTTAAATATGCCGTTTCTCTCAAAGAGAAGTGCCGTTTCTCTACAAGAGAAGTGCCGTTTCTCTCAAAGAGAAGTGCCGTTTCTCTCGGGGAGATACGGCACTTCTGTCAGTAGATGCGTAGCTTGCTTTGATGCTTAGGCTGTTCAAGAGGCTTGCGCGCGGTTGGACTCAAAGATGGCCATGCGCTCGTCGAGCTGGGCGTACTGGTGGTCCTCAATGAAGGAGGTGCAGACACGCAGGCCCTCCTGATGGGAGCCGGTGGTAATGAGGCAGATGGCACTGACACCATAGTACATCAGTTCGTGGGCCAGCTGACCGCTCGTCATACCAGGATAGCCTATGGTGAAGTAGAATCCGTCGGCTATAGGCTCGTCAAGATCCTTGTCATAGACGATGGTGAAGCCGTGACGCAGGAAGATTTCCTTCAGCTTGTGGGCCCGTTCACCATAGACGCCCACCTCCTTGCGGAAGTCGTAAGTGCCGTCGGCAGCAGCCTTGAGCATGGCTGCCATAGCGTACTGCGCGCTGTGACTGGTGCCGCTGGAGAGCGCATAGAGCATGCGGGTGGAGAACACGGGGCCGAAGGGCAGTCCTTCGTAACGCTGGGCCAGGGCTTCGTACTTGCGGTGGAACAGCTTGTCGCTGATGCAGGTGACACCAATGCGCTCGCCTGCATAGCTGAACGCCTTACTGCCGCTGATGAGCAGCATGTAGTTGTCGGTATAGCGGGCCACAGTGGCCTGATATGGCGGGCAGAAGGGCTTACTCAGGTCCTTACGGAAGTCCATGGCGAAGTATGCCAGGTCCTCCATGACCACTGCGTCGTACTGGGTGGCGAGGGTACCGATGGTCTTCAGCTCGTCTTCGTTCAGACATATCCACGAGGGGTTGTTGGGGTTGGAATAGACGATGGCGCAGATGTTCCCTTTCTGGAGATAGCTCTCCAGCTTGGCACCGAGTTTACTGCCACGATAGTCATAGACGTCGAACGTCTCGTACTTCACACCCATGACCTGCAGCTGCATTTTCTGCACGGGGAAGCCCGGGTCTATGAAGAGCACGGTGTCCTTCTTCGGGTCACATTGAGAACATGTGAGGAACGAGGCAAACGTTCCCTGCATGCTGCCCGTGACGGGCACGCAGCCCTCAGGGGCAACATCGACGCCGATGAATGCCTTGACGAAACGTGAGGCCTCCTGCTTCAGCACAGGGGCACCCTGGATGTCGGGATACGAGTGGGCAATGCCGTCTTGCAGCGCCTTGATCTGGGCATCGACGCCAACCTGGGCGGCCGGCAGTCCGGGAATGCCCATCTCCATTTTGATGAACTCTACCCCACTCGCTTTCTCAGCCTTTGCAGCCACCTGCTTCACTTCGCGGATGGTAGCCTTGGCGAAGTCCTTGATACCCAGCTCGGCAATCAGGCCGTCAACAATTTCTTTCTTGATGGGTGTATTCATCGCTGCGCCTCCTTACCTATTGCCAACGCCTTCAGGTTTGCCTCGACAATCGCCTCGCCCTTACGTCCGAAGACGCGACGGATGGCATCCTCGAGTTTCGTGTATTCTATGCCTAATGCCTTCTGTGCAGCACCCAGCAGGATGACGTTGGCCGAACGGGGCACGCCGTTGTCCTTGGCAGCCTGTTCAATGTCGAGTATCACGACGTTTGGCAGCTTTGCCAAGTCAGCCTTAATCTGCTCCATATCAGGATAGTTTGGAATATTCACAAAAGGAGCGCTCGAAGTGATAATCCAGCCCTCTTTCGAAAGGAACGGCAGGTAGCGCAGCGCCTCCATCGGTTCCATTGAGATGATGACATCGGCACCACCCAGCGCAATGAGGTCGCTCTGTATGGGGTCTGACGACAGGCGCAGGTTTGACTGCACGTCACCGCCACGCTGCGACATGCCGTGAACCTCGGCCTGCTTGATATAGAGGCCGTCGTTCATGGCAGCCTCGCCTATGATGGTCGCGATGGAGAGGATGCCCTGGCCCCCTACTCCACAAAGTATGATGTCTTTTTTCATTTGAGATTTGTGATTTGAGATTTGAGATTTATTGCTTGGCAGCCGCCTTCTTCTGCTTCAGATGCCGCTGCAGCGTCTGCATGCACTCACGACGGGGAATGATGACACTCACGCCGTGATAGTTGATTTCCTCCTCGATGACACGCGTAATCTCCGGCATGTTCTTCGGCAGGGGAACCACCACCTTAAGGTGCTCTTCAGACACGCCGAGTCCGCGGCAGATGGCTTCAAACTTGTTAGTTCCGGCAGAGTCCTGTCCGCCCGTCATGGCGGTGGTTAGGTTGTCGCTGATGATGACGGTGATGTCGGCACCCTCGTTGACAGCATCCAGCAGGCCCGTCATGCCACTGTGGGTAAACGTAGAGTCGCCAATGATGGCTACTGCCGGCCACTGACCTGCATCGCTGGCACCCTTGGCCATGGTGATGCTGGCTCCCATATCCACACAGGAATGAATGGCCTTGAAGGGCGGCAGGAAGCCAAGCGTGTAACAGCCGATGTCACCAAACACACGGGCATTGGGGTACTTGAGCAGCACCTCATTGAGGGCGGCATAGACATCGCGGTGACCGCAACCCTGACAGAGTGCAGGCGGACGTGGTGCCACGTCCTCGCAGGGCGCATAGTTCTCATCAACAGGAATGCCGAGGGCCTTCTTGATAAGGTCGGGATTCAGCTCGCCCGTACGGGGAAGCTCACCCGTCAGACGGCCACGAATGACAGCATTGCCAGGCATGACGCCACGCACCATGTCCTCGATGAACGGCTGGCCTTCCTCGGCTATCAGCACGTATTCGCAATCGTCGGTCATGCGGCGCACGAGTTTCTTCGGCAGCGGGTACTGGCTGACTTTCAGCACAGGGTAAGGACAACCGTCAGGGAAACACTCCATGAGGTAATTGTAGGCGATGCCGCTGGCTATGATGCCCAGCTCTTCGTTCTTACCGTCGGTGTAGCTGTTGTACTTGCTGTCGAGGGCCATCTGCTCCAGCAACGGCTGCTGGCCGGTCACCACCACGTTGCGCTTACGGGCAAAGGCAGGCAGCAGTACCCAGTTAGAGGCCTTGGCATTATAGTTCAGCTCGTTAGGCTCACGGGGAGTGTCAACCAGCTGCACGACGGCACGCGAGTGGGCCATGCGGGTGGTGACACGCATCAGCACGGGCAGCTGCAGCTGTTCCGACATGTCGAAGGCATAGGCCATCATGCCGTAAGCCTCCTGCTGGTTGCTGGGTTCAAGGGTGGGCACCATAGCGAACTTACCGTAGAAACGGGAGTCCTGCTCGTCCTGCGACGAGTGCATGGAAGGGTCGTCGGCCACCAGCACGACGAGTCCGCCGTTGGTACCGGTCATAGCGGAATTGACAAACGGGTCGGCACAGACATTGAGTCCCACATGCTTCATGCAGACCAATGCACGCTTGCCCATATAGCTCATGCCCAGAGCAGCCTCCATGGCCGTCTTCTCGTTGGTTGACCACCGGCTATGCACCCCCCGTTCCTTGGCAAGCGGTGATAGCTGTATATACTCTGTGATTTCAGTTGAGGGTGTGCCAGGATAGGCATACACCCCACTCAGGCCCGCATCGAGTGCGCCCTGAGCAATGGCTTCGTCTCCTAAAAGTAATTTCTTCATGCTTTTACTAAATTTAGTTCTGCAAAAATACTGAATTATTCGGAAACTGGCAAATAAATAACAGGAAATGTGTCAGCATGGCAAATAAAAACGCCGTTTCCTGGGGTTGGAAACGGCGAAATGATGGAATTGGGAGTCATGTTCTCAGAACGTGTAGCCAAGAGTGAGCAGCAGCTGGTGGCGCGTGTTCTTGACGTTCACCACGTCAACCAGATTGCTATCTTCCGGGTCAACATCGTCAATGTAGTTCATGAAGGGCATGAACTCGCCTTTTTGGGTGCTGAGCTGATAGGCAGCAGAGAGGTTGAACTGTCCAAGGTTCAGACCCACACCGGCGGTAATGCGGTTGGTGCCCTTCCAGTTGGTGAAGTCGGTAGCCGAGCTGTAGTAGGAGCCCTCGCTGTCGAGTGAGCCATCCTTGAAACCAAGCTCTTCGTACATGGGTGACACGTAGTTGTAGCCTACGCGCAGCGACAGCTCGTCGGTGGGCTTGAACTCTGCACCAACGCGTACCGTTGCAACGCCTTTGAGCGTCTCATCCGTGTGACGGTTCATGGCATTGTCGGGCTTTGTCTTGTCGGTGAAGCTGTCGAGCCAGTAGTCATAGTACGAACCCGAGATGTAACGTGTGTCAACACTGCCATAGTCGGCATACTCCACACTCGCACCAAGTGCTACCTGCGTACCGATGGTGTGACCGAGACTGAGGCCGAACTTCCAAGGGGTGTAGAGTTTGAAGTCGTACGATTCACGGCACGAATTAGTCACGTAACCGTCGGTCACTGCCGTCTCGTTTGAAGAGGTCAGCTTATAGAACGTGGGAGTGGACACAGACAGTCCGATGCGGAAGGGTGAGTACTCCAAGGGGCGGAAGATGACGCCTGCCTTGAAATCGGCACCACCACCCTTGATGGTACGGTCGTCCATCACCAGCATGTTGCCGAAGACGTTCAGGTTCTCTCTATATTCACCATAGTGCTGATAGTGCACGTCGTGGTAACCTACGGTCAGGCCGAGATATACGCGGTTGTTGATGTTGCCGCTGATGTTGAAGTCGTACTCACCAATATAGCCCGTGTGCGAACGCTGCAGCTGGTAGTCGGAAGCCTCATCATAGAACCATGCGTTTTCAGACTCCATGTAGTTCAGGTTGTTGGCATAGATATCATCCAGCTGGTTACAGGTAATGTAGGGGTTACTGAAGTCAGGATTGCCATAGGTATTAGCAGGATAGAGCAGTCCGTTCTTGGCCTTGGCATAGGTCAGCTTGTTCTGCGACGCACCATACAGATTGTCGGCAGCCGAGAGGATGAAGTCGAAGTTTCGGCTCTTATGGTAGTTGAAGCCGATGTTCAGGTAGGCCTGCTTCTTGCCGCTGATGTTCGTGGAGACGACAAAGCCCAGCTGGTCGAACGACATGTTAAACTTGTCAGCACCCGGCATGCTGGGGGCATCACTCTGGATGACGGCTCCAAAGGAACCGCTAATGGAAGAACGGCGGAAGAGTCCAATGCCGGCAGGGTTGCTGCTCATGGTGGAGATGTCGGCACCCAGCGCGTCCATGGCACCACCCATGCCCACGTAGCGGGCCGTACCGTTCAGGTCTTCGGTCACGATCTTGGCGTTCTCGTATGTTTCCTGGGCCACTGCGGGCATCACCGATGCCGTGAGCATGGCTGCAAATAATAGCTTCTTCATTGTATCGTTTATCTTTTTGGGTTGTTAACTTATAGGGCTTATAAGACTCATAAGGCTTATAGGGCTTTTAGGGCCTACAGAGAGTGCGCTTAGCGTCGTCCGCCGAAGTGTCCGCCACCGCCGCCTCCACCGTGGCTGCCGCCACCACGTGAACCACCGCCGAAACTGCCACCGCCTGAGCGTGAACCGCCACCGAAGGAGCCGCCGAAGTTGCCATGACTGTTAGTGGTCGTGGTACGCGGAGTGTAAGTGCCGCGCGAGGTGTTGCTACGTGGAGTGAAGCCGCTGTTATTCCTTACCCGGGAGCCACCGAAACGGCCACTGCCATAGCTGACGCCGTGACCAGTGCGAATACCGCGGCTGCCACTGCCGTAGCTGACGTGCCCATGGTTACGCGTGCCGGGACGATATGAGTAAACTGGTGTGTAGTAATGGGGATGATAGCCACCGTACCAGCCGCCACGCCAGCCACCATACCAATAACCGCCGTACCAACTGCTGCGCCAGGGTGAATACCAGCCATAGGAGCCGTAGTACCAGGGATCATACCAGGGGTCGTACCAAGGGTCGCTCCATGCATACCAGCTGTAACGCCCGGGAGCGTAGTACCAGCCATTCAGATACCAAGGTGAATGCCACAAGCGGCTACCGTCATAATAGCCGGCCCAATAATCGGAACTGGGCTCATAACCGTCAAAGCGACTCATGCGGCGCGTATAACGGTAGTCTTCAGGTTCGGTGTAGGTGGAATCTGGATAGACGCCGGCTATGCCGTCGAAATCAATCGTATCGTCTCCCAGCGAATCGATTACCTCGTAGTGACTACCGCGACGATTGTATTCATCAACACTACGGCGAGAACCTATATAATAGGTATCGCGCGGCATTCCATACTCACGTTCGGTCTGCTCGGCCAACTCACGGGTTGGAACAAAGTACATGTCATCCTGAGCAAAAAGCTGGATGGGCATGCCCACTGCAATCATTGATAATAGGATTAATTTCTTCATATTTAATTCCTTTCTATAGTTTTACGCTGCAAAATTATTTATAATTTTCATGCAAATTTAAGGAAAAACCCTAAAAGACGGTAGGTTTTTCCCTATTTTTTATACTTTTGTATGCTAATTAACGTTTTTCATCATCTAAATATGAAATATTTTGAACTGAACTTCCATATTTCCGTGCCTGAAGAAAGCATGATGCAGGATGCGCGCGACCTGCTGGCGGCACTGTCGGGAGAGGCTGGACTGGAGACTTTCGAAGAGACTGACGACGGACTGCGCGGCTACGTGCAGCAGGCATTGTTTGAGCAAACGGCACTTGACGACGCCATAGCCGACTTCCCCATTGAGGGCACTCGCATCAGGTATGACGTGAGCGAGGCGGAGTACCAGGACTGGAATGCCGAATGGGAGGCCGGGGGATTCGAGCCCATCGTGGTGGGCGACGGCCGCATCGTTGTTCATGACGGCAGGCACCTGCCGGAGCTGACGGCCGACGTCAGCATTGAGATAGATGCCAAGATGGCCTTCGGCACAGGCACCCACGAAACCACCCGCCTGATGCTGATGGCACTGATAGCGCTGACGGAAAGAGAGCAACCGTCAGCATTGCTCGACTGCGGAACGGGCACAGGCATACTGGCCATTGCCGCACTTAGACTGGGAGTAAGCAAGGCTGTGGGCTACGACATCGATGAGTGGAGCGTTGACAACGCCCGTCATAATGCCATCATCAACCAGGTAGAAGAACGTTTCACCGCATTGCTGGGCGATGCCTCGGTGCTGAACAGACTGGACAAGACGTTCGACGTGGTCGTGGCCAACATCAACCGCAACATTCTGCTCAGCGACATGGAGCAGTTTGTTAACCGCATGCACAGCGGCAGCCACCTGTTGCTGAGCGGTTTCTACGATGATGACGCCCCGCTGCTTATCAACAAGGCAAAGGAACTGGGACTGACTTTGGAAGAGAAGAGTACTGACAACGAGTGGACCTGCCTACAGTTTATTCTTCACGCTTGATGCAAAGATCCATCAAGTCGTTCAGTGAACCTTTAAAGATGTTGAGGTCAACCATACCGCTGATGCCGGGCAAACGGCCGGCATCGGTATGCTGCCAGAACATCCATGGTCCGTCATACTCCACTTCATCGACATAGTAGTGGGCTATCCAATAAGGATATTGGTTAAACACGCTGTCACCCAAGTACTGCGTCTTAAATTTATAATAGGTATAGATGATGGGCTTCACCTGGTAGTGCTGCTCAACTATGTCAAGCCACTTCAACACGCTGTCGCGGAACTGTTCGTCGGAAAGCCCGGGCGTTTTGTGCTCAACGTCGAGCACCGGCGGAAGGTCCCCCTCCTCGAGCTTCACCTTACTGATAAAATAATGTGCCTGCGAAGTGGCATTGCTCTTGACACTCCAGAAGTGGTAGGCCCCACAAATGAAACCGTTGTCACGGGCATTACGGAAATTCTGATAGTAGTTTTCATCAACAAGACTTGAACCCTCGGTAGCCTTCATAACAATGAAGCGGACGGGCGTTCCCTTGATGCGTGCTTCGACGAGCGAATCCCAGAGAATGGTGCCTTGATGGTGGGAAATGTCTATGCCGTGAATCTGGTAGCCCTCAGGGTAACTGATGTCTCCGTACAACGCCCGCCAACGGAACCCGTACGGGCTGACAAAGAAATAATAGAAGAACCAGACGTAGGCGGCAGCAATAAGAAAACCGCCCACCCACCAAGCCTTTCCTGGCACTCGCTGCAGAAAGCGCACAAAGACGTTTGGACGCTTCTGCTTAACGGGTGACGCAAGACGTCGCTTGGCAGATGGGTGGTTGTTATTAGGCATGACGATTACTTAGCCTGCTCAAGAGCAAGGGTCTTTGTCGGCTGGTCACATACCTCTGTGGGACCCCAATACTGGATTGGACCAGGATATACGTAAGCCGTCTCCTTTGCCCAACGCTCACGCTCAGCGGCAAATGCCTTGAAGGGAGCACCGTCGAGCTCTACGAGAGCCTTGCGGATAACAGGCTTCATCTCACCGTTACGACGTTCCATGTTCATCATCATCGTGATGGGCACACCACCGGCAATCCACTGTTCAGCAGGTGAAGTGGTGTTCTTGACGATGGCCATGTAACCGGTCTTTCCGTTAGCGATGAGCTGAGCAGCACTGGTGCCAAGGGCATAGCAGTAGTCAGCGTCGAAGTTTGAGGGAGCAGCGCAACGGCCTTCATAACCGAAGAAGTGGTGCTGGGCAGCGAACTTACCAACATACTTGCCTTCCTTCTTCATCTTCTCCAGCTTCTGGGCAACCATCGTTGAGAGCAGCTTCTCGGTCTCAATAAGTGACACCTGTACGTTTCCGTGGGGGTCACGGTCGAGTGCCAACTGCTTGGCCACGCTGGTAGGCAGAGAGTTGAAGACTGCCAGGTTCTCATCAGTCAGATGACTCTTGGCAAAGTCAATCTGCTCAGAGCGGCCCATATCCTTCACCTCAGGCAAAGCCAGCACGTCGTTCAGCTGGGCAATAAGCTTCTTAATGGCGGGAATGAACTCAATGAGTCCTTCAGGAACGATGACCGTACCGAAGTTGTTACCATTGGCAGCACGTACGACAACAGCATTGGCAATGTAGTCAACCACGTCGTCCAGGCTCATGGCCTTAGCCTCCACCTCCTCGCTGACGAGGCAGATGTTGGGCTGTGTCTGCAGGGCACACTCCAGGGCGATGTGAGAGGCCGAGCGACCCATCACCTTGATGAAGTGCCAGTACTTGCGGGCAGAGTTACAGTCGCGCTCAATGTTACCAATCAGCTCTGAATAGGTCTTACAAGCAGTATCGAAGCCAAAAGAGGTCTCAATCTGGTCGTTCTTCAAGTCACCGTCAATGGTCTTCGGGCATCCGATGACCTGCACGCCATACTTCTTGGCGGCATAGTACTCTGCCAGTACACAGGCGTTGGTATTTGAGTCGTCACCACCAATGATGACAAGTGCCTTAATGTCGAGCTCACGCAGAATCTGCAGACCCTTCTCAAACTGGTCTTCCTTTTCCAGCTTAGTACGTCCGGAGCCAATCATGTCGAAACCGCCAGTGTTGCGATACTCGTCAATGATGTCTGCCGTCAGCTCCATATAATTATGGTCAACGAAACCACCAGGACCCAAGATAAAACCGAACAGACGGTTCTCGGGGTTCAGGCGCTTCAGCTGGTCGAACAGGCCGGTAATCACATTGTGTCCGCCAGGAGCCTGGCCACCCGACAGAATGACACCCACGTTCATCTTCGCGTTGACAGCACTCTCGCCCGGCACGAACTCTACGAGCGGCATGCCGTAAGTGTTGGGGAACAACTTCTTGATTTCTTCCTGGTTATCGACGCTCTGTGTGGGAGCACCTTCCTTAACCTTTACTGCACCTTGGAGTGCCTTCGGCAACTTTGGCTGATAGGCAGCTCTTGCAATCTGCAATGCACTTTTTTCCATTTCTTTAATCTTTTTATTTTTGATGAATAACTGATTTTTCGGAGTGCAAAAATAATCTTTTTCCTTGAGAAATAAGAAGAAAAAAGAGTAAAAATGGTTTTTTAAGACTTTTTTAGAGTGAAAAGCCTTGTCATTTCAACTTTTTTCCGTATCTTTGACCAAGTATTTTTAAATAATAATCACATACAGGAGGAATATAACATGGCAAAAAGAAGAACTTTAAAGCGTAGCATTACTGAAATTTGTACAGTACTTTTCGCAGAAGGAGTAGCAGCATCCTTAGAGAATGAGCACCCCGAAAATGCAGACGCACTGCTGACCTCCATCCTCAAGATGGAACGGCATTACATTTGTCGCGTATCGCATGCTGAGAAAGGTATGAAACCCAAGCTCTACTTCAACGACCTCATTGAGAAATTCAACGCACAGGTTATTGAGATAGCTGACCAAATCAACAACAGCAACGCATGAAAGGACTATGTCGCTGGCTGCTATACCAGCTGATGGGATGGAAACTCAACGTCACTGAGCCATATCCGGAAAAATGCATTATTTGTCTGGCACCCCACACCAGCAATTGGGACTTTCTCATCGGGCAGTTCTATGCCCGCGCTGAAGGCATGAAGACCAACTTCCTGATGAAAAAGGAGTGGTTCTTCTGGCCTTTGGGACCTGTCTTCAAAAAGATGGGCGGCATTCCCGTATGGCGTTCCAAGCATACCAGCATGACCGACAACCTGGCGCAGACGGCCCGTGAGAGGAAGCACTTCATACTCTGCATCACCCCCGAAGGGACCCGCAAGCAGAATGCAGAGTGGAAGAAGGGTTTCTACTATATTGCCCAAAAAGCAGAAATACCCATTCTGCTCTATGGTGTCGATTATGAGAAGAAGGTCATAGCATGCACCAAGACCCTTTATCCCGATGGTGACATAGAAGGACAGATGCGAGAAATAAAACTATACTATAAAGACTTTAAAGGCAAGAAGCCGCAAAACTTTACAACAGGCGAAATATGAAGAACTTATTCGTTGCAGGATGCCTCTCACTGGCTCTTGCATTCCCCACATACCGGGCAGTGGCCCAGACCAAGCTATGGGGCGATATTGACTACGATGGAAGACCATGGGTGGAGAACGTTTCCCTGCCCAACAAGATAACGCATGGTCTGAAAGACAGACATATTGCCGTTTGGGCAAGTCACGGCCGTTACTATGACAAAGCCAAAGGCGGATGGAAATGGCAACGTCCGAAACTGTTCTGCACGACGGAAGACCTATACACTCAGACCATCGTCATTCCCTACCTGATGCCCATGCTCGAAAATGCAGGTGCCATCGTGTTCTCACCACGCGAACGCGACTGGCAGCGCAATGAGGTGATTGTCGATAACGACATGTATAACCCGGGCGTTTCCTATATTGAGGTGAACGATAACGGCAGGTGGCATAGCACGGGCAAGAACGGTTTTGCACAGCACGGCGGCAATTACCATGACGGCGAGAATCCCTTTACAGCAGGAAGTGCCCGACAGGTGAAGGCCACCAAGAAGAAGAAAAAGTACAGTCTCATCTCCTACCAGCCCACCCTGCCGGCAGCCGGGCGCTATGCCGTGTATGTCAGCTATCAGACGTTGCCGCAAAGTGTTGACGATGCCCATTACATTGTCTGGCACAAAGGCGAACCCACGGAGTTCCGCGTCAACCAGCAGATGGGCGGCGGCACCTGGGTCTATCTGGGTACGTTCGACTTTGACGAAGGCAGCAGCGAGTTTAACCGCGTGGTCATTACCAACCAGAGCCATAACAAGAAAGGTATAGTAACAAGCGATGCCGTTCGCTTCGGCGGCGGCATGGGCAACATTGCGCGCGGCGGACGCACCAGTGGACTGCCACGTGCACTGGAGTGTGCGCGCTACTATGCCCAGTGGGCCGGCATGCCTTACGACATTTACGGTCTGAAAGGTGGCAACGACGACTATTCTGACGACATCAACGTACGTCCGCTTATGACCAACTATATGGCTGGCGGTTCCTGCTTCGTGCCCTCCATTGAGGGTGTCGGAGTGCCCCTGGAACTTTCGCTTGCCGTACACAGTGATGCCGGTTACGCCAAGAACGGTACTGACCTCGTCGGTTCACTGGCTATCTACACCACCAATTTCAACGACGGGCGGCTGAACTGCGGTCTCTCCCGCATGATGTCGAAAGGCCTGGCAGAGTCGTTGCTCGACAATGCCAAGAACGACATTGAGGCCACCTACGGCCAATGGAACCGCCGCTACCTCTGGGACCGTAACTATGCTGAGACGCGCCTGCCCGAAGTGCCCAGCGCCATCTTTGAGACCATGTCGCACCAGAACTTCCCTGACATGGTGCTCGGCCAGGATCCGAACTTCCGCTTCACCCTGGCCCGAAGCATTTACAAAACCCTGCTGCGCTATATCAACAGTCAGCACGGCGAGTCGTCAGTCATCACGCCGTTGGCTCCCGACCACTTCTGTGCGGAGCTGAAGAAAGACGAAGCCCGACTGAGCTGGCAGTCTGTGGAAGACCCGCTGGAACCCACAGCCAAGCCTACCGGTTACATAGTCTATACGGCCATCGGTGATGCAGACTTCGACAACGGCACCTACGTCAAGTCTCCCTCGTTCACCATGGACCTGGAGCCCAACCTACTTTACAGTTTCAAGGTAGCAGCCGTCAACAAGGGCGGCCGCAGCTTTACCACTGAGGTGCTCTCCGTGCTCTATAACCCCAATGCCGTAGGCGACATTATGATTGTCAACGGTTTCCACCGCCTCTCCTCGCCTGCCATTCGCAACAACTCGGCCGAGCAGGGATTCGACTTCGACCAGGACCCGGGCGTCACCCTGGGACGTACGGCCGGCTGGATAGGCAAGCAGACTGTCTTCAACCGTGCCCGCATGGGTAACGAGAGCTCCAGCGGATTAGGCTACAGCGACGACCAGTTCTTCGGCAGCTTCATTGCCGGCAACGACTTCAACTACGTTCGCACCCACGCATCGGCCATCGAGTCGGCAGGCCTCTACAACATTGCCAGCTGCTCCAGCCAGGCCATGGAGAGCGGCCGCGTCAGGACGGGCCACTATGCCCTCATCGACATGGTGTTAGGACTGGAACGTAACGACGGCCACAGCCTCGTGCCCTATAAGGCCTTCAGCCCACAGATGCAGAACGTGTTGCGCTCCTACACGCGTAATGGCGGCAACCTGCTTGTCAGCGGTTCCTACGTGGCCACCGACATGCGCCAGCCGCACGAGCAGCAGTGGGTGGCCGACGTACTGAAGTGCTACTCTGCAGAGACCTACCGGGCCATCAACGACTCCATCAGCGGCATGGGAACTACCTTCCTGTTCTTCAACCGGCTCAACGAGGATCACTATGCTTCCACGTCGTCCGACGTGCTGAGTCCGCTTAGTCCTGCCTTTGCCGCCATGCTCTATGCTGACGGTCGCGAGGCATGCGTGGCCTACCAGGGCACTGACTACCGCTGTATCACTATGGGGTTCCCCTTCGAGTGCATCGTCACTGAGCAGAAGCGCTCGTCCATTATGCAAGGACTACTGAAATTTCTATTACAATAACTAAAAACACCTTATTTAAATTATGGCTAAAATCCAAACAAACTCCTCAGGTACGAGGAGCATTGAAATCACAGAGAATCACCTGAATACTATTGAAAAGTATCAGTTGTTCCGTGACCTCATCGACAGCAACGGCTACGTTGATGAGCAAGTGTTAGACAAGTTGAAGCTGAACATCCGCTCACTGCTGGAGTCAGAGAACGGCCGCGACAAGGAGCTCATCGACCTCTGCCTCGACGTCATCTATCATCCTAACATGAAGGCGTTCGGCCTACAGCAGTTAGTGCTGCTCTTCATTAACTGGAAGAACCGCGCCAACGAGAACCTCGGCATGACCAAGCGGGCTTTCCAGGGAACACCGTTTAATTAGTGGAGAGTGGAGAGTGGAGAGTGGAGAGTTTAGGACTATGGAATACAAGCTGACGGACTTCTTGCCGACAACCAAGAAGGAGATGGAACTGCGAGGCTGGGAAGAGGTTGATATCATTCTCTTTTCAGCCGACGCTTACGTTGACCACCCGTCGTTCGGCGCTGCCGTCATCGGCCGCACATTAGAGGCTGTCGGCTATCGGGTGGCCATTGTCCCTCAGCCCGACTGGCATGGTGACTTCCGCGACTTCAAGAAGTTAGGACGCCCCCGTCTGTTCTTCGGCATCGCACCAGGCTGCATGGACTCTATGGTCAACAAATACACAGCCAACCGCCGCTTACGCTCTGAGGATGCCTACAGCCCTGACGGCCGTCACGACCTCAGACCGGAATATCCCACCATTGTCTATTCACAGATACTACGCCAGCTGTACCCCGACGTGCCCATCATTCTGGGAGGCATTGAGGCCTCTCTGCGCCGACTCACCCACTACGACTATTGGAAGGACGAGCTGCGCCCCTGCATACTCTGTGACAGCCATGCTGACCTGATTATCTACGGCATGGGCGAGAAACCCATCCTGGAGCTCAGCCGACGGATAGCCGACGGCGAGCCCGTCAGCTCCATACGCGATATTCCGCAGACGGTCTATCTGGCCCGTCAGCAGGACATTCCGGGCGGCATTCGTCAGGACGACATCGTGCTGCACAGCCATGAGGAATGTCTGCGCAACAAGCGGTCGCAGGCAGAGAACTTCCGCCACATCGAGGAAGAGTCGAACAAGATGCACGCCCAGCGGCTGCTGCAAGAGGTGAACGGGTGCTACGTAGTGGTGAATCCCCCCTACCCGCCCATGACGACGGAAGAGTTGGATGCCTCGTTCGACCTGCCTTACACGCGCGTACCTCATTTAAAATATAAGGGCAAGCGCATTCCCGCCTACGAGATGATCAAGAACTCGGTCAACATTCACCGCGGATGTTTCGGCGGCTGTGCCTTCTGCACCATTTCGGCCCATCAGGGAAAGTTCATTACCTGCCGCTCCAAGGAGAGCATTCTCAAGGAGGTGAGGCAGGTGGTCAAGATGCCCGACTTCAAGGGTTACCTGAGCGACCTTGGCGGACCTTCTGCCAACATGTACGGCATGAGCGGGCGCAACAAGAGCATCTGCGAACGCTGCAATCGTCCCAGCTGCATTCACCCACAGATATGCCCGAACCTCAACACCAGCCACGCGGCCCTGCTCGAAGTCTATAGGGCCGTCGATGCGTTGCCAGAGGTGAAGAAGAGCTTCATAGGCAGTGGCGTGCGTTACGACCTGCTGCTCTATCGCTCGAAGGACGAGGCTGCCAACCGTTCGGCCGACGAATACACGCGCGAACTGATCTGCCGGCACGTCAGCGGCCGCCTGAAGGTAGCACCCGAGCACACCAGCGACGCCGTGTTGCGACTGATGCGCAAGCCGTCGTTCCAGCAGTTTGAACAGTTCAAGCGCATCTTCGACCGTATCAACCGCGAGGAAGGACTCAACCAGCAGATTATTCCCTACTTCATCTCGTCGCACCCAGGCTGTCGCGAAGAAGACATGGCCGAGTTGGCCGTCAAGACCAAGCGGTTGGACTTTCAGTTAGAGCAGGTGCAGGACTTCACCCCCACCCCCATGACGGTATCAACCGAGACGTGGTACACCGGCTACGACCCTTACACGCTGGAGCCCGTCTTCTCGGCCAAGAGTCAGAAGGAGAAGCTCGCCCAGCGCCAGTTCTTCTTCTGGTACAAGCCCGAGGAGCGCCGCGGCATAGAGCAGAGCCTGCGCCGCATCGGCCGTGCCGACCTGATTAGTGAGTTGTGTGGGGCTTATAAGCCCTATAAGCCAAATACGCCCAATGACCATCATCGAACAAGCCCTCGTGGCGAAAAACCCCAAGAAAAAGAGCGAGGACGGAATCGTCGTCACCGATGACTTCGTGGCCGTCATTGACGGCAGCACGTCGAAGAGCACCCTGCGCCACAGCCTCTTCCACACCAACGGTCGCTACTGTATGCTGCTGGTATCGAAGTACGTGCGCAAAGCCCCCAAGACCATTACCTGCGACGCCTTCTGCCGCGGTGTGTCCGCCTATGTGCGCAAGCACTACCGCAAGTCGCAGCTGCAGCTGCTGGCCGAGCACCCCGAGGAGCGCATGTGTGCCTCGGCGGTCATCTTCAGCCGCGTCAGCCGCGAGGTGTGGATGATTGGCGACTGCCAATGCCTCATCAACGGTGAGCTGTACGAGAACCCCAAGCCCTACGAACAGGTGCTGGCTGAGGAGCGGGCCGCCATTATCAGCCAGATGACCGATACCGACAGCCTCTTCATACACGACACGGCGCGCGACCAGATTATTCCGCACATGAAGGAGGCCATGCACGGCCAGAACATCAACTACTCAGTCATCGACGGATTCCCCATTCCGCGGCAGCACGTCCGCGTCATTACGCTCGACTTCCGTCCCTGGGAGCTGGTACTGGCCACCGACGGCTACCCGTTTCTCTGCCCCACCCTGCAGGAATCAGAAGAGCGGCTCGCCTGGCAGAAAGCCAACGACCCGCTCAACATTGGTCAGTTCAAGGCCACGAAGGCCTTTATGCAGGGCAACGTCTCGTTCGACGACCGCACGTACATCCGTTTCAGTGTTTAATGAGCTGACAGCAGCTCACATTCCCTCAGCCAGACGGCCGACACCGCATCGCTGGGCATGCGCCAGTCGCCACGCGGCGACAGCGACACGCTGCCCACCTTCGGACCGTCGGGCAGACAGGAGCGCTTGAACTGCTGGTTAAAGAACCGGCGGCAGAACGTGGTGAGCCACTTCTTGATGGTCTCTGCATCATAGACACCGGCAAAGGCACTGAGCGCCATGATGAAAATCTTTTGCGGACGGAACCCGAAGCGCAGCATGTAGTACAGGAAGAAGTCGTGCAGCTCGTAGGGACCCACCAGGTCCTCGGTCTTCTGTTTGATATTGCCGTCGGCATCTGCCGGAATCAGCTCGGGCGAAATGGGCGTCTCAATGATGTCGAGCAGCGTGGTCTTCGAGTTCACATCAACATCGTTCATGGCCACATAGGTCACCAGGTACTTGATGAGCGTCTTGGGCACGCCGCCGTTGACGCCGTACATCGACATATGGTCGCCGTTGTAGGTAGCCCAACCGAGTGCCAGCTCCGAGAGGTCGCCCGTGCCGATGACCAGCCCGCCTAACTGGTTCGAGAGGTCCATCAGTATCTGTGTGCGCTCGCGGGCCTGCGAGTTCTCGTAGGTCACGTCATGTATGTCGGCATTATGGCCTATGTCCTCAAAGTGCTGTGTCACCGCCTTGGCAATGCTGATCTCATAGTCGGTAATGCCCAGCGAGTGCATCAGGCTCACGGCGTTGTCGTGGGTGCGGTCGGTGGTGCCGAAGCCGGGCATGGTGACGCCGATGATTCCCTTGCGGTCAAGTCCCAGCTTGTCGAACGTCTTGACGCATACCAGGAGTGCCAGCGTAGAGTCCAGTCCACCGCTGATGCCCAGTATGACACGCTTCGAGTTGGTGTGCTGCAGGCGCTTTGCCAGTCCTGCCACCTGAATGTTAAGTATTTCCTCACACGACTCCTGCATGTCGTCCGACTTCGGAATGAAGGGGTGCGGGTCTATCTGCCGCTGCAGCCGGAACTCACGCTGCTCCACCGGCTGTGCAGCAATGGTCTGTGCCGTGGTGTGGCGCTGGGCGTTGATGAACGTGGTGTTCTTACGGCGCTCACTGCGCATGCGCTCCACGTCAATCTGGGCCGTCAGCAGTTGTGGCTCAAACGAGAAGCGCCGGCCTTCAGCCAACAGGTGACCGTACTCAAAAATCATCGCGTTGCCGCCATACACCACGTCCTGCGTGCTCTCGCCGAAGCCACAGCTGGCATAGACGTAGCCGCTCAGCGTGCGGGCACTCTGCTGGGCCAACAGGGCGCGCAGATAGGCGTGCTTGCCAATGAGCTCGTCGCTGGCCGAGAGGTTGAACACGATGTCGGCACCGGCCAGCGACAGTTGATTGCTGGGTGGCGTGGGAGCCCACACGTCCTCACAAATCTCTACGCCGAACTTCACGCCGTCGGCCGTCTGAAACAGCTTCGGAGCCGCCGACAGCACCAGCGGGTTACCGGCCAGGTAAATCTCAGTGTCGTTCAGGTCCTGCGCCGAGGCAAACCAGCGCTTCTCGTAGAACTCGCCATAGTTGGGCAGATAGGTCTTGGGCACCACGCCTAACACCTGTCCGTGCTGAATGACGGCAGCGCAGTTAAACAACAGCCCGCCCGTCTGCACGGGCAGTCCTATAATGGAGATGATGTCCAGCTTACGCGTCGCACTGAGCAGCTGAATGAGTGCCTGTTCGGCCTCCTCAATCAGCAGTTGCTGTGTAAACAGGTCCTGACACGAATAGGCCGTGAGCCCTAATTCCGGGAAGCAGATAATCTCCACGCCCTGCTCGTCGGCCTCTATAATCAGGCGCTTCGTCTCTTCCGCATTAAACGCGGTGTCGGCCACCTTCACTGCCGGCACTGCTGCTGCTACATTGATAAATCCGTACTTCATTTAGATTTGAGATTTTAGATTTTTAATTTATTGTCTAAGGTCTTAAGGGTTGAGCGTTGAGGGTTGAGCGTTGAGGGTTGAGCGTTGAGCGTTGAGGGTTGAGCGTTGAGCGTTGAGCGTGTCTTCGCACCCCGTACCTTCGACCTTCGACCTTAGCCCTTAGACCTTAGCCCTTTGACCTTTGACCTTAGCCCTTCGACCTTTGACCTTTGACCTTAGACCTTAGCCCTTAGACCTTTGACCTTAGCCCTTTGACCTTTCCCCCGATACGCGGTCCTGCTCAATAATAGGATAGATGAGCGCATGCTGCTCGAAGAAGTCGTTTTCCTCGAAGGCGTGGAGCTTATAGAACTTCACCCCGTCAATGCGCAACTTCACGTCAACGGGCGTCTTCAGCAGGAAGGGCTTTTCACGCTTGTACGCCAACAGCTGCACGTTCAGGCGTTCCATGCCGTTCAGGTCCTCGCGACCGAACTCCTCTATAAACAGCTTGGTGTTTGGCTCCACCTCGCCCGTAGCCCGCAGGCGGCAGGCATTATTCTCTACCGACATGAGCACGAAGCGCAGATAATAGTTGCTGTCGTTCACTAAGTAGCTTTCAAACCGTGACGACGAGAGCGCCTTGGGGTCCATCGGCACAAAGGCCAGGTAGGCACTCAGCAGGTTGCCGCCCTTGCGCTCCTCCACGGGAGCCTTGAAGCTGATGGGCTTGTCGGCCGGCTCCTCCTCCTTCTCCTCCTCGACGACGGGAGCCGCCTTCAGCTTGCTCTCCACCAAGTGTGCGGTGCTGTAGTCCTCGTTCTCCACTACCACCACGTCAGCCATCTGCATAGGAATCTGAAAGCCGTCGGCATCTTCCACCAGCACAATATTCTTTCCCTGGAAGCCAGCCACGCGGCCGCCTCCCACTTCACTCACAAAACGTACTTTATCGCCTATTTTCATTGTTATTTGTTTTTATTTCCTTTTTCTTGAGGTGATAGTTTTTTTTTCGAGGTACGAGGTGCGAGGTGCGAGGTACGAGAATACCTCTGTCCCTCCTTATCGATTAACATATCATGCGTTTACCAGCACCGACGAGTCGCCATAGCTCAGGAAGCGGAAGTCGTGCGACAGGGCGTAGTCGTAAATCTTGCGCCAGTCGCCCTTCACGAAGGCCGACACCAAGAGCAGCAGCGTGCTCTGCGGCTGATGGAAGTTCGTCACCAGCACCTTCACAATCTTATAGTCGTAACCCGGCGCAATGATGATCTGCGTCGAGGAGTGCAGCACCGTCAGCCCCTGACGGTCCATCCAGTCGAGCAGTGCCTGCAGGCTCTCCTTACTCCCGACACCCGACGCTACGGACTGAGCCTCGTACGGCTCCCACTGCTGCACGTGCAGCTGCTCCTCGCTCACGTCCGGGTTCTGCAGCACCTTCAGCCCCATGTAGTACAGGCTCTCCAGCGTCCTCACGCTCGTAGTGCCCACGGCAATGGCCTTGCCCCCGTGGGCAATGAGCCGCTCAATGGTGTGGCGCCTCACGCTGATGAACTCCGTGTGCATCTCGTGGTCGGCTATCTGCTCGCTCTTCACGGGCTTGAACGTTCCGGCCCCTACGTGCAGCGTCAGCTCCTCGCGCTCAATGCCGCGCTGGTCAATGTCGTGCAGCACGCGGTCAGTAAAGTGCAGCCCCGCCGTGGGTGCCGCCACACTGCCCTTGATCTTCGAATACACAGTCTGGTAAGTCGTCTTGTCACTCTCCTGCGTCTCGCGGTTCAAGTAGGGCGGAATGGGCAGTTCGCCCACCGCGTCGATTACCTCGGCAAACGACATGCCGCCCGTCCACTCAAACTCAACAAGATGGCTCGTGCCGTGCTCACCCTTTCGTGTAGCCTTGATGGTCAACGCGCCATGCTGAAGGGTGAGCGTGCCGTCCTTCCACTTCTTCAGGTTGCCCACCATGCAGTACCAGGCACAGCGGCCCCTGGTCTGGAACATCAGCTCGTAGTCACTCGGCTCGGCAGGCTCCAGCAGAAACACCTCGATGAGTGCTCCCGTATCCTTGCGGAAATGCATGCGGGCCTGAATCACCTTCGTGTTGTTGAACACCATCAGCGCCCCCGGCTCCAGGTAGTCAGGCAGGTGGTAGAAGTGGTCCTCGCTCACCTCCCCGTTCCTATACACCAGCAGCTTGGAGTGGTCGCGCTCCTGCAGCGGGAACTTAGCTATCCGCTCGTCGGGCAGCTCATAGTTATATTCACTTATATGTATATGCTTCGTGTCCATTTTTCATTTCTTTAATGAAGCGTCCTACGCTTTTCGGATGCAAAAATACACAATTTCCCCGACACCACAAAACCTTTGGCAAATAATCTGGGCAAAAGGAAAGCCGTGAAGGAAAAAAAATCGCACAGGAGGGGAAAATCCTGTGCGACTTGAATATGAACTTACTTGATACGCAGGCTGACCTTTTTCAGGGCATCCCGAATCTCCGGTGTGACCCTCAGGTTCAGCTTGAGCTTCTTGATCATCGTCTGGCAGTTCACGTCGTCCCACTCCTCAACCGTTATGCCGTCGGCACCGATTGACAGCGTGCCCAACTCGGGTATCACTATGGTATGCCCCAACAGCACCATCTCGGTAATCTGCTTGACAATGGCACTGAGCACATACTTCACTTCCGACGGCTCCACGCGCGAGTCGTCGGCTGCCAGCTGGCAAAGTTCTTCCGTACTGATGGTGCTGTAGTGGTCAACCCTGGGAAACCACTTGTCCTCACACGAAGGGTTAGAACCCTTAAACTGATAGGTCTTCAACTGAATCGTTCCCATCACTCGTCCTCCCCGTCCGTTATTAACAGTGCCCCATGCTCGTCGAAACGCCTGCCTTTTCCATCTCGCGGCGTGACCAGCGTCATCGAGACACGAGTCATTTTTTCCTTCAGATACAATGAGGGACGGAACGTAACCTTCAGCCCCTTCACGTTTTTCTTCACGGCCACGTCCTCTTGCCGCTCACTGCCAGTACCCAGGCACGTCAGCCCGATGACCCCCAAATCGCCCAATTCCACCTTATGGCCATTGAGCACCATTTCCTTGATCTGCTTGACAACCGACGCCATAATGTATTCCACACGCGCACGGTCTATCTGAGAGTCCTGCTCAGCATACTCGGCAAGTTCACGGGACTCAATGGTATGCAGCCTGCGCGGACGCAGCGAGTATCCCTTCTTGATAGCCGTAGAACGCTGATCGTTAACGGCATAAAACATAATCGTTCCACTCTTGTTCTCCATATTTTCTACTGTTTTGTCCTAACTTTACCATGCAAATATACATGAAATAATCATGTTTCGCACCAACATCTGCCATCTTTTATGCTTAATTAACGCAGGAACTGTATTAAGTTTTCCCGAGATTGTTATAAATTTTTCCCGAGATTTAAGTTACTTTTTCCCGAGATTCTACCCTACAATCTCGGGAAAAACACATAAGAATCTCGGGAAAAACATATAACAATCTCGGGAAAACAAACAATAATTCTTCGGCGAACTAAGCGAAATCTCCGCACCACTTCAGCACGAAATGCATATTTTTACCTCCCTTTTCTTTGCCGTTTCAGAAATAATGCCTAACTTTGTAGGCGATAAATCATAGTTAAACAAAGTATGAATCACTAAAAAACAGAACACGAAACAGACAGTACAAACGGTCAGCAGCATCGCCGCCCGCTCGACCTTGATCGCTTGCTACCGAAGGAACGCAAGAACGGCCAGAACAAAACTTTTCTGTTCATCATTTTAATAGAATTTAATTGTTTTCTGGGACTATTCCCATCCTCAATATAACGCTTCTCTTGACAAATTGAATAGTATCTGTGTCCGAAATCGTGTTAATATCTTCCCCAAATGCGGTTTTTTGAATTATTTTTTGTACCTTTGCAGCCGAAATTTCACTTAAATACGTATTTATTATGGCAACAATGACATTACCACAGACATCCCAAATAATAGTGACGCTGGAAGACAATGCGCTCGTGGCCGACATCAAGCGGGCACTGAAAATGATACGCGGCATAGCCTCAGTGCGTACCGCCACCATCAGTGATGACCACACCATCACCCCCGCCATGCGCCGCTCCATCAACAAGGCTCGCCGCGAATATGCCAAGGGTGAGACCATCAAATGCAGCACCCCGGAGGAGATGCAGCGATATTTCGACAGCCTATGACCTACACGATTGAGTACTCCAAGGAGGCTGACCGGACGTTACGCAAGTGGAAGAAGTCCAACCCTCAGCTCTTCAAGAAGGCGACGAAGATTCTGATGGACATCATGCAGCATCCCCGCACAGGTCTGGGCCACCCCGAAGCGCTTGTCGGAGGAAACGACGTGACCTATTCACGCCACATCACAGCCCACGACCGCATCATATACGACATCTACGACGATCGCGTCACGGTGCTTGTAGTTCAAGCCGAGGAACATTACAACGACAAGTAATTTTTACCGCCCACCTCTTTACCTCTCAAACAATTTAACCCCCACAAAACGAATAACAACTCATGCCCCGCTACCTCCACATACCCCACACTCCCGACACCGCCCGGACCCTGACTCTGAGCGGCCGTAACTGCTTGGTAGTGAGCGGCATAGTCACCCCCCCTAAAATCGGCTACAGGCGCGGAAAAGGGCGCCGAGGCGAAATGTGTCCACAAGGCACGCGGAAGTCCCACAGCGGGGCTGCTGCGTGCCTTGTCGCGTATCTGTGCGTCCCCACCGACGACGTGGACGTGGACAAGGAGTACCAGCTCATCCCCCTCGACAGTTTATAAACATCATTTTTTATATTAACAAATTATATTTTTCAATTATGATTAAGAAAAGATTTATTTCAATGCTCGTGCTGCTCGCAGCAGTAGTCACGGGCGCAGTGGCACAGACTACCTACAAAGTCTCTGTGAAGGAAGGCACCGAGGATGCCTCAAATTGGACCATCACGCCAGCCGAGGCAACGACCACCGGCGTGGCCGCAGGTACGGAGGTGAAAGCCACCTACACCGGCACGAAGAAGGTGAAGAGCGTCAAGGCCGTGAAGAAGGCTGCCGCTCCCACCTACCCGCTGCTCTCTGCTGCCACAACGGCTGACTACGGCAAGGTGGTGTGCGCCGCAGGCCACCTGCACGACGCGAAGACTGCCGTACCTGCAGGCTGCACTGCCGTCGGCATCCTCGGCAAGGTGACGACTACGGGTCACGGGCTGATTCTCGCCCTGAAGGACGCATATTCGCAGAGATGGAACACCATCAACGGCTGGACCTCCGTGAACACTTACGCCGGCACCACGCTGAAAGTGCTGCCCGATGGCGTACGCGGTAGCCTGACGAGCTACACCACGCTGGGCGCGACCGATGTGTCGAACTGGGCCGTGGCGCAGAAGAGCGACTACGAGGCGATATTCATCAACCTCGGCTCGACGACTGGTGATGAAGACGGCACAACTTACGACGGCAATGTGAATGCCTATATCACAGGCGCAGGCGGTACGGCATTAGTTGAGGGGTGGTGGTATTGGTCTGCTACGGAGAACGGTGACGACACAGCGTGGAACTTCGGCATTGAGTTTTGGGCCGGCGACGACTATAAGGATGATAGCCATGGTGTCAGGCCAGTGCTCGGCTTCTAATAGTGAATCAGGGGACGGTTCTTGCTTTAGGCAAGCGGCAGAGCCGAGCGGACTTCCCCCTGAGGGTCGTCGAGCTAAACCTTCTTGCTTTGGCAAGCGACTTCGTCGATTACTCTGATCCGTCAGAGAGGCCCCGCACACGGCGGAACCCCGCCCGCACAGCCCCCACGGAGAGGGCGGCCTCCCCGCACGAAAGAACAACAGATTCAGAAAAAAGGACGACTCGGAATACATGGACATACCCGTCATGCCACACCCAGGCACCGACACCCAGGCATCGCCATATCAGAGCCGTCAGACAAAAGAAATAACATAAAATTAAAACATTAAAGAACAATGAAACATCGATTTCTATACATCATGGCACTGCTGCTGACAGTGGCGACGGGCGCATGGGCACAAGACCCTGACCCCATCGACCTCACGCCCAGTGCCGACGGTACGGTGTGGACACTCAGCACGATGCCCGAATACGACGTCGAGCTGGAAGTGACATACTACACCGACGAGGAAATAGCCGCAATGGAAAAAATCGGCTACTACCTGGTAGGTAACATGAACGGTTGGACTCCTGACAGCAAGTATAAGCTGACGGAGAACCCAGCTAACCCTGGCGAATACATGATTACTCTGTTGCTCGAACCTACCAGCCAGTTCAAGGTTGTCTATAGCGAGGACGGCACTACAGCCAAGTACTGGTATCCCAGCGACGGCCCCAACTATGGAGAGGGCGGCCAGATAACAGAGGACGACCGCTACACCGTCTACTTCAAGCCCGGCACGGGTGGCGACGACTGGTACTACAGATGCCTTTGGGTGGCCTCTAACCCGCTCTATGCCACTCCGACCGGCAATAAGAACGAGTGGACGCTTGACATGCCCGACTACGACGTGGAGCTGGAGGTGGAGTATGAGACCGCCCTGGCTCTCTCCGAGACAACGGACAACAGCGCTGCACTGACAGAGTGGGACGGCTACGAGGCCGACGTCACCCTGACGCGCACGCTTGCCACCGGTTCGTGGAATACGTTTGCTGCTCCGTTCAGCACCGCCATCCCCGATGGCTGGACCGTGAAGGAACTCACCAGCGCAACGTTCGCAGACGGAACGCTGACCCTGAACTTCGCTACCGCAACGAGCATCGAGGCCGGCAAGCCCTATCTGGTGAAGGTCGCTGCCAACACTGACCTCTCCACAGCACCCTTCACGGAAGCCATCGTGAGCAAGGATGCACAGCCCTTCACCTCGACCGATGTCGATTTCATCCCCACGCTGGGCGCAACGACCATTCCCGACGGCGACACGAAGAGCGTGCTCTTCCTGGCAGCCAACAATACGCTGCTGAACCCCTCGGCACTGCCCGCCAACATCAAGGGCTTCCGCGCCTACTTCCAGCTGAAGGGCGAGACTGCCAGTCTGGCCCACGCCTTCAGCATAGACTTTGGCGACGGCGAGACCACGGGCATCATTGCCATTGGCACTGACAGAGCAGCCAGCACCGACAATGCCACCTACACATTGGACGGCCGCCGCATCAGCAAGGCCACACAGAAGGGTGTCTATATTCAGAATGGTAAAAAGGTAATCATCCGCTCGGCGACGCAAGGAGACGCCATTCCCGCTGACGCGCCTACCCGTAGCCTTTGCCAGAGCAAGAAGTAAAGCAAGGAGGACACCGATATGACAAAGAAATATTATCAGAAGCCCGCGATAGAGGTCATGGAGGCTGACATGGAGCAGCAGATTCTGGCCGGGTCTGTAAAGAGCGTTAAGACCACGGGCCTTGACGATGAGGATGACCTGATTCTTCCCGACGACGAAGAGCCTAAAAGTGGCAATGTTTGGGAAGAAGCTTGGTAACTATTTGTACCATTAGCAACCATCATTCGGGGACGCAGCACTTTCGTATGCTTCGTCCCCGAATTTTTACATCAAATCCAGTATATCCCTAAAGAAAGCCTCGACAGTCCGTTGCATTAATGGCTCGTCATCTAAAAACTATCCGCATAAGCAATAATAACGCCCCCAAAATCTGCACTTTCTCATCCATTTTGTCCTTTCATAAAGTTAAAAGCGTTAAATCTTTAACTTTTTTGTTGTTCATAGAATCTATGGTTTCACTTTTCTACCGTTTAATACGTAATTTGTTGATATAAAATGAAATGCAAATACAAAGATTGTCTCTCTCTTTCAGAATACCGGCAAAATATTCAGACATGAGAGCAAGCAGTTCAGAAGGTTTACGTCCGTAAGGGGGCGTGAACTGTTCTTGCTTGTTTATGTCGAGGTCACTTGCCGGTAACCATGAAAGAGAATAAGCATCGGATGGTTGCACGCCTTTTCTTATTCTTACACACTTCCAGACGGAAACCATCCGCATATGATAGACTTGGGATTACCCAGTGGGAGAAAATGGGCTTGCTGTGATGTTAACGCTTCTCATCCGTTTGATGAAGGCGGTTTATTTGCATGGGGCGAGACTACTGAAAAAGATAATTACACATATGACAACTATGATATTTCTTGGCATTGGTATTACTCCGGTATAATTCTCCCCGAAGAAAGAGATGCAGCTACCGTAAATATGGGAAATAGTTGGTGTACACCAGATTGGCAAGATATCCTTGAACTGATAAGTAATTGTTCATATAAACTTATTGATGAGAAAGGACAAGTAATAGATTGGATGGCTACAGACTATGTTAAAGTGATCGGTCCAAATGGTAATTATATTGTTTTGCCAAAGGGCGTCTATTGGTCTCGAGAACAAATTGAATGCAGTTGGTCAGATAGTTACTATGATTATCTATATGATGATAGGAATGGTTATTGGAAGTATGCATATACTATGCATGCAACTTCTTCCAGTTATGCGACAACGTATTGGGCAGAACTTAAAACATACCATCAATATACCTCAAGTGAGTATGGTCCCAAATATCTAGGACATCGTGTACGAGCAGTGAAGAAACGTTGAATTAATGTGCATTAGGAGGAACATCTCTACTGCCTACTGCCCACCATACGCCAAGTGGCACAAGCCTCCCGAAACGGGAAAAGGCTTGTGCCACTTTGATTTGGCCTTCTACTACGGAGTAGTCAGGTATTTCATCCTCAACTGCTGCTGTTCCTCTTTCGAGAAGTGCAGCTGGTTCTCTACGTATTGCGACAGCGAGCCGTAACGCTGGTCTATCAGATTGAGCGTGGCCTCGAAGTTCTCACGGCTCACACCGACCATGGCGCGAATGAAGGCGATGGCATCGGCACTGCCGTCCATAGAGCTGACTTTGGCCGTCAAGGCCTCCACCTGCGGAGCGTAGCTCTGGTTGGAGAGGTCGAAGTCCTCGACTATTGTCTCGCGGCTGGCACCAAGGGCAGCCAGGAGGAAGGCCGATGCCCATCCGGCACGGTCCTTGCCCTGCGAGCAATGCCAGAGCACCCCACCCTTGGCACGGAGCACTCCACGGAGGAACTCACCGTAGTAGTATTGCGCCGTGGAGTCGGTCACGATGGCAGGATAGAGCTGGCGGGCCATGGTCTGCGCCTTGGGGTCGAAGGCATACTTCATCAGTATGGCCAGCATGTCCCGCATGTCCATCTTTGTCGTATCGACACGGCTGGAGCTGAAACCCTGAATGAAGGCTTTGGGCAGCGTGGAGAGGTGGGTATAGCTCACCCCGTCAATCACACGGTCGGGGGCACCATTAGCCTCGGCCTCGAAACGGAAGTCGAACACATCCGTCAGATGATACTTCTGCTTCAGCACCGCCACGTCGCTGTCGGTAGCCTTCGCGAGATTTCCGCTGCGCACGAGCATTCCCGTGCGGACGGTCTGCCCGCCCTGCATGACGAGCGTACCCATGTCGCGGGCATTCTCAATGCCTTCCCATGCAATGGTGCGCTGCTGGGCTTGCGCGGTGTGGAGAGTGGAAAGCATCATAACTAATGTAATAGTGGTGATAAAACTTTTCATTTCTACTTAGGCATAAATTGGTCGAACATTTTCAGGAGGGCCTCAGAGGGAGTCCCTTTGCCATTACTCAGCTTGCAGACGAGGAAAGCAATCTTGGTGGCGATGAAGGGATGTAACTTGCGCACCTCGGCCTCTAACTGCTCTTTTGAGTCAGTGCCATAATATACCGGCGCAAAGGCTTTCCAGTGGGCTTTCAGTGTGGGCGGTTCCAGGTGGAAGATGCTGTCGGTACGCTCGGCTGACATGAAGTTGGCGGTATAGTACAACATACAGAGGTCCCACTCAGGCACGCCGTAGGCAAAGTCGCCCACGTCGATCCAGAGGTCGCGCTTCCCGTCGGTGATGATGTTGCCGATGTGCAAGTCGCCATGCAGGCAGGTGGATGCGGAAGGAACGGTATCGAGAAACCGGTGGAAACGCTCTTTCCAGTCATCGGGCAGCAGTTCGAACTTGTCAATCCATGAACCTGCCAGGTCACGCATGTCCGGCAACCGCCCGGTGTCGGCAGGGGTCTGGTGTATCTGTCTGGCGAGCACGGCGAAGCGCTCTGACAGGGGCACCAGCTGGTCGGGTTCCTGCGATATGATGCGGGTGAACGAGCGCTTGGGGCTGATCAGCTCATACTCGGCACCGAAGCGTGTGCCGTCGGTTATCAGGCGGATGGGCTTCGGCGTGGGCAGTCCGATGTCATAGACCACCTGACTCGCGCGGAACTCGCGCGCGGCATTGTCAGCAGCAATGCTCGACATGAAGAGCTTGGCCAGTGTCTTACCGTCCTTATGGTTGTAGGTGAGGGCCGTTCCACCCTCGCCGGTCTGGACATAGTCATCCAGGCTTATTCTTTCAACGTCTTGCATATTCCTTATTTGCTTGTGCGGTCAATGTAACTCATGATTACCTCCACAGCATCGTCCTCGGTCAGACCGTCCATATTAATGACGAGGTCGTAGTGGCGCGTGTCGTAGCGGGTGACGTTCGGCAGCGACGAACGCAGTTCGGGGTTCATCTGGACGTATTTCTTAATGTAGGTATCACGGCCCTTATCGACTTTCTCGATGGTGTCGATGGCCTCCTCACGGCTCAGTCCCTGTCTGGTCATCACGCGCTCAATGCGGCTCTCCATTGAGGCCTGGATGAAGATGCTCACGCTGTTGGGCCACTCGCGGAACACGAGGAAGCCCGAGCGACCGGCCACCACGCACGACTCCTGGGCGGCCAGCTCCTGCAGGATGCGCTGCTCGGTGCTTATCATCGAGGCCGTGGTCAGCACCGTCTCCGCCTCCATGGGCAGTGTGGTGGCACTGCGCGTCTTGTAGTAGTTGTTGAACTCCGTCCACCACGTCTTCTTCTGCGCCTTGATACGCTCTATCTCCTCCACAGTCAGGCCGAACTTCTTGGTCAGCCCCTCTATGAGAGCCTTGTCGTAGTACTTCACCTACAGCCTTTCAGCCAGTTTACGGCCGACGGAGCGGCCACCGCTTCCCAGTTCACGGTTCACGGTAATCACAAATTTTTCTTCTCTTTTCATAATCATCTGTACTTTATATACTATTATGTGTAATTTAAGTTTCGCATTCGCTCTGGCTCCTCTGGAGTTCAGGAGTTTAGATACTCAGACCGTTTCTGTTCAAGATCGTCAATCTTGTAGGTGTCGCCAACCTTCACCACGGTGAGCAGCACATCGTACTCGTAATTCTCATACTTGTTCTCAACAAGAACATGCTGTTCGTCACGAACGGTGACCTGGCGGGACGTAAGTCCGCCGCAATCACCGCCACCCTCATAGAAGAACAACCATGTGGCCAGGCACTCACCTTCGCATTCATAGTCGTAAGAATTGATTAAATACTCGAGCATTTTCGGGGTAATGTGCTGTTTCACATAGTCATAGTCTAACAAGCCACGTTCCTCCCAGTCAGCATAGAACTTCTCAACAAAAGCCTTGAGATCCTGCTCTTGAGCCGTTTTGTCAACCGTGACCGTAGGACCGTCATTAACGACTGCCCGTTCCTCTGTGGCAAGCGTATCGGCAGTGGGGCCGGAAACCTTGTCCGATGCCTTAACGTGGCAGGAGGCACTGCATAACAAGAATGCCATAGCCAGTACCATGTTCAGCTTCTTTTGTAGTTTCATAACGTTATGGTTTTAATGAATGATAAACATCACTTTTCTTCAAAGAAGCCGAAGCCTCCCAATGCCTTGAGCATGCGCTCTATATAGTCCCACGAGGTAGGACTCCATTGGAAGCCAAGGCGTAGGAGTACCTGCGTCGTGTAGTTGTTGTCGCGCCTGACGTCGGCGGTTTTTTGTCCGTGAGCCACGTCCTTGTAGGCCAGCATAGCAGCCATCTGCTTGGCTTTCTGCGGGTCTTGGCCGGCCTCGTCCATTGCCTTCTGGAACTCCTCCTGCTCAACAAAACGTATGCCCTGTCCTACGGAGGATAGCCCGCTGAGCACATCACCAAGGTACTGGGCGTGGATGTTGTACGGATGGAACACGGTACACGCTTTCGGTGTAGTGGCCAGCAGAACGATGGCGCGCGATACCTCGTTGATAGGCGAGAACTCCACGGGGGTGTAGCACAGGTTGTAAGGACAGCAGCCCAGCATGTTGTAGATACGAATACGGCCCATGAACGAGTTAGTGGAGAAGTTGGCCTGGAACTCACCGTCGGTAGAACGGGCTGCGAGGTTGCCCACGCGCATAATCTTAGCACTCAGTCCGTGCAGGGCCACGGCATCCAGTATCAGTCGCTCAGCCATGTATTTCGAGTAGATGTACTTGTTGCCAAGATACTGGCCCATGAAGAGCCGCTGCTCGGTATATACATCCTCCTTGATTTCACCAGCCCACAGGCCACGGGTACTGGCTGTGGAGATATGGATGAGCCGGGCTTGCGACTTGATGCAGAAATCGACGCAGCGCTGTGTACCCCCGATGTTCACATCTTCAATCTCCGTACCCTCGGAGAAGTGCTTTACTACGGCAGCACAGTTGAATACCGTATCAACCTTCAGGCTCGTGTCAATATTCTGTGTCACGTCGCCGAGAACAATGTGTAGGCGCTGTCCGAACAGTTCCTTGAAGGAATTGGCAAAGTAGTAGAAAAGCAGGGTGCGCAGACGGCTCTCTGCGGCTTCCTTCGTCTTGCCACGAACCAAACAGTAGATGTTGGGAGCATCGCTGTCGATGAGTTCACGCAGGATGTGGATACCCAGATAACCGGTTGCGCCTGTCAGCAGCACATTTCCCAACGGCTGTCGATTGCCGCTGCGGAAGTTGGCGAGGGTGCCCTGTTGCAGCAGATTGTCGATGGCGGTATAGTCGAAGTTGGCAATGGGGTCTTCTTTTTCCGGCATAGAACCGTCGGACACTTGTATTTCGCCGGTTATGAGGGCTGCCAGTTTACGGGGAGTCGGGTTGGCAAAGACATCGCCGTAGGCCACATGTATGCCGGCCTTGTCGGCCTCGATGATGACCCGGGTGACAACGAGTGATGTGCCGCCCAGTTCAAAGAAGTTGTCCGTGGCTCCCACCTTGTCCATCTGCAGGATGTCGGCAAAGATGTCGCAGAAGGCACGCTCGGTGTCATTGGTTGGTGCTTCGTAGGTACTGCTGACGGCCAGCTGGGGTTCGGGCAGGGCCTTGACGTCGGTCTTGCCGTTGGGCGTCATCGGCATCTCCTTCAGTTGCAAGTATGCCGTGGGCACCATGTACTGTGTCAGGCTCTTCGATATTTCTGTCTTCAGGGCATCGGGTGCTATCTCGCGGTCGGCAGTATAGTAGGCACAGAGGTGCTCCTTGCCGTTCAATTTGCGAATCATGATGACCGCCTTCCTAATGCCTTCCACCTTCAGCATGACGTTCTCAATCTCGCCCAGTTCTATGCGCAGTCCGCGCAATTTAATCTGATGGTCGGTGCGCCCGAGGATGATGACATTGCCGTCAGGGAGCCACTTGGCATAGTCACCCGACTTATATATGCGCTGCCCGTGGTATTCCACGAAACGCTCACGGGTCATCCTGTCGAGGTTGTTGTAGCCACGTGCCACGCCGCGACCGCCGATGTACAACTCGCCCACCACGCCTACGGGCAGTTCGTTGCCGTCGCTATCGACGATAAACTCCTTGACATTCAGTTGTGGCTTGCCGACGGTCACCAGTTGGGCATTCGTCAACTCGGCATTGTTAGATGCCACGGTGATCTCCGTAGGTCCGTAGCAGTTGAAGATGCGGGCCTTGGTCACGCTGCGCATTAGCGACAGCAACTGTTCGGAGAACTTCTCGCCACCGGCGCGGCAGATATTGACTTTCGAGATGGCATCGCAGAAGTCAGGACTCGTAAGCCAGGTCATCCAGCGCGACGGCGTGCCGCTGACCATGTTGACCTGTTGTTCATTGATGAGGTGTGCCAGGTCGAGCGGGTTGTTGGCTTGTTCCTCGGTGGCGAGAACCAGGGTCTTGCCATTATAGTAGCACATGCCGATGTCCTGAAGGGCGGCATCAAACGAGATGGTGGTGACGCTCAGCATGCGCTTGGCATCGGTTAGCACGGCATTGGCGAAAACATTGGCCGGATGGCCGTAAAGGTAGTTGCAGATGCCTTCATGGCGCAGCATCACGCCCTTCGGGCGACCAGTGGAGCCACTGGTATATATAAGGTACGCGAGGTCGTCGCCGGTAATGTCTGTTGCGACAGCGTCACAGCATACTGTACCGACGAGTGTCTCAACATCGATGGCCTTGTCGGCAGAAACCGTGTCGAGACGGTCTCTGGTGGTGATGATGTAGCGGGCCTCACTGTCTTCGAGGATAAGTCTGACACGGTCAGCGGGGTATTCCGGGTCGCAGGGGATATAGGCTGCTCCGGCTTTCAGCACACCGAAGAGTGAGAGTATCAGCCGACTGGTGCGGGGCAGGAGCAGTGCCACGCGGTCGCACTCCCGGACGCCACGCTCGCGCAGACCATTGGCAATGCGGTTGGTCATTTCGTCCAGTTCACGGTAGGTGAACTTGGCATCGCAAGCCACCAATGCCTCATGGTCAGGCTGGGTCTCGGCGTAATGAGCGATACACTCATGGAAGAGCTTGAAAGGAGCATCGTCCGTAGCCGTCAGGCGAAGACGCTTCAGTTCTTCTTCCTGGTTCTGGCTGACGATGGAGAGCCAGCGCACCTTCATCTGCGGTTGTGCCACCATGCGTTCGGCCACGGCTACGATGCTCTCGGCCAGTGCCGTGCCCAGGCGGGCGGAGTACAGCGAGTCGTCGTACTCTACCACCACGCCCCGGTCTTCTATCTTGATATTGATCTTGAACATCGGGACGTTCAGGCCGAGCAATTCCTGACGGATGGTGCCGCCGCCGACAGTGTACCGTGACAGCACACCAACTTGATAGGCGTAGGCGATGGCAGGCGTGAAACCATAGTCGGTGGCGATGCGGGCGAAGGGATAGTCCTCATGCTGCAGGGTCTCTACGATGTTGTCACTGGTCTGACGCAGGAATTCACCGACGGTGACGTCACTGATGTTGATGCCGAGGGGCAGCGTATTGACAAACATACCTGCTGTTTCGGCTATCTTCAAGTTAGAGCGACCACTGCTGACGGTGCAGAGCCATACTTCCCTGTTGTTGGTGTAGCGCGAAACGACATAACTCGTAGCGGCGAGCAGCAACTGTGCCGGCGTGATGTGAGTGGAGCGTTGAGCGTTGAGAGTTGAGAGTTGAGAGTTCAGGCTCTCAAACGGGATGGAACAGACAGCCTCACCGATGTGACCCTGCGTGGGTTCACCGTTCTTCGCCGTACGGGGAGGCAGGTCGGCGGGAATCTCGCTGGCTCCCTCGCAGGTTTGCAATTTCCCGGCAAAGAACTGCTGAGAGGCCCTGAAGGCATCAGCGTGTTCAGCCTTCTGCTGGTCGGCCACGAAATCGAAATAGGTATAACTCTCCTTCTCGATGGGGAAACCGTCGAGCACACTGCTGATCTGGCGGATGAGCAAATCAGCGGAAGTCCCGTCGAACACCAGGTGATGGACATCCATCAACAGGCGTACACCGCTTTCAGTTCTGACCACCTCAAAATGATAGAGCGGTGCCCGCTGAATATTGAATGGACGCACAAACTCCCTCTTATGGGCTGCGAAAGCCTCTTCGCTCATACAAGTGACAGGAACCTCAACAGGCACGCTGCCTGCCAAGGTCTGCACGACGGAGTCCCCCTCTGTGGTGAAGTGTACGCTCATTCCGGGATGAGACTCTACGACCAGTTTAACAGCACTGGCCAGTTTGTCAGCCGCCACGCCCTCGGGATAGTAGAGCACACATGCGGTATTATAGACCGTGGACAGGGGATTCTTCAGACACTCGAAATAAACGCCGGTCTGGGCATAGGACAGGGGTACGCTCGTCGTCTCTTTTCCACCTTGCGTGGCAGCAGCCTCGTCGCTAGTCTCGTTTGCCTTCTTACTGAGTATTTCGCTCTCCATACGCTCAACGGTAGCCTCCTTGACCAGTGCTTTCGAATCGAGCGTGACACCATATCGCTTATACACTTGTACGGCGAGTTTTATGGCCGACACCGAAGTGAGGCCGGCCAACAGCAACGGCGTGTCAATACCAAAGTCCGTGGTGCCTATTTCCTTGGCTATCATCCCGTGCAGTTCACGCTGCATGTCGGTCTCTGGCTGCCGCAGTTCTTCCTGCGCCTGGCGCGAAGCACTACGTGAAGGCTTGGGCAGCCGGTTGCGGTCCACCTTGCCATTATAGTTGCGTGGTATCTCGTCAATCTGCATCACTACCTCAGGCACCATGTAGTGAGGTTTCCGACTTGCCACATAACGCTTAATGTCCTCCCCGTCCAGTTCGCCATTGCCTGTGACGTATGCCACGATATAGGTGCCGTTCAGCGTGTCGCTGGCCGACTGCAGGGTGGCACCTGTCACCCCCGGACAGGTAAGGACGCAAGCCTCTACCTCACGCAGTTCCACGCGGAAGCCGCGTATCTTCACCAGTCCGTCGCGACGTCCGGCAAACAGCAGGTTGCCTTCGGCATCGCGGCGCACGTAGTCGCCCGTACGGAAGCATCGGGCATATTCAGGTTCGTCGGCGGCAAACGGGTTGTCGGTAAAGACATTGGCAGTCAGTTCGGGATGGTTCAGATAACCGCGGCAGAGTTGCGGGCCCGACACCCACAGTTCGCCCATCTCTCCGTCGGGCACCTGCTGCCCGTCCTCGCCGACTATATACAGGCGGTAGGCGCCCCGCGCCTGACCGATGGGCACGTTGGCCTCATTGCCTTTGACAGCATAGCTGGTTATCATACCGCAACACTCCGACGAGCCATAGACGTTCAGGAATGTGAGTCCGGGTGTCGGGGTGACGGGGGTTACCTTCTCACCACCCACAGAGAGGCAGCGCAGCGTCGGACAGTCGTACATGGTGACAAACTCACGCCCCGTCATGGTGCTCATAATGATGTGGGTGATGGCATTGTCGTTGATGAACTGCGCCAGACGGACGAAGTCGAACCTCACGTCCTCAGGGATGATGTAAAGCGTGCCGCCCGTTGTCAGCGTGCCGAAGACGTCGGGCACGGTGGGCACAAACGAGAAACTGGCGTAAGAGGCCACGCGGCAGCTGCTGTCGAGCCGGAAGACGCTCCTGGACTCCTCTGCATTGTGGCTGATGTTTCCCTGCTCTATCATGCAGCCCTTGGGCTGCCCCGTTGAGCCACTGGTGTAAATGAGCAGGGCAAGCCTGTCAGCACTGATGTCTGATGTCCGGGGGCTGACGTCCGGGGCAGGGAGTGCCAGTTCGTCAGTATATAAAACGGGAACGCTCCTGCCCTCCACGTTCACTGCCGCTCCCTCCGTTTCGAGTCCGCTTGCGGCAAGCACCTCGCGGTCTGCAATCAGCAGTTTGGCATGGCTGTCGCCCAGCATGAAGTTCAGACGTTCCGCAGGATAGGCAGGGTCAAGCGGCATATACGCACAACCGGCTGTCAGCACGCCCAAGGGACCCATGGCCATCCACTGGTTACGCGCTATCAGGATGCCTACGACATCTTCCTTGCCCAGCCCCTTTTGGGCAATCTGCTGTGCTATACCATTAGCCTTTGCCATGACGTCGCGATAGGTATAACTGTTTTTACCGTAAACCACGGCAATGTTGTCAGGGGTCAGCGAAGCCTGACGTTGAATGAGGCTGATAACGGGTTTCATACTCATAATGTGTTACATCAATTTAAATGATATTGTTGGTTAGTTTACTTAAAGCATTCAGGTGCAGCACCGCGCCCACCAGCATAAAGACGGTAGCGGTGGCTGCCAGCGTCTGGAAGATGCCTACGGACGAAAAGCCGCCGAGGTATAGTCCCTGTATCGACAGCACACCCAGCAGGGCTGCGATGCTATAGAGCGCATTGAATAGACTCGTATAGACGCTCTTCTTTTCGGGGTCTATCATCATGCTGAATCGCAGACAATAGATGTACATACCGCTGAAGCCGAAACCGAAGACCGCCATCATCATGGCAATCTCGATGATGTCGTGATGACCCGTCACCATCCGGTAGGCGAGTGCACCGAAGGTGGCCGTCAGCACAATGACCTGATGAAAGATGAAAGTGGCACGCGGCCCATAGTGCTTTTGGATATACATGATAGGGAATCGTCCGGCAAAGGCACCTGCTACATAGACCACGATAATGCCACCCAGTTCAGCCGCATTCAGGCCCAGCTCATCGACAAACAGGAAGGAGACAATGGCCATGAAGCCACCGTCGAACCATGCCATCCATGCCAGTGAGAAATTCAGTGGCAGCAGTGGTGAGTGGCGGATGACCTGACGATACTCTCTGAGCGTCTGTATAGGGGCGAACTTAGCCTTGGGCAACGAAGGGTCTCGCTGCTCCGTACGCTCCAGGATGCGGAAAAAGCTGAACAAGACCAGCATCGTGACACTAAGCACACCCAGCACGATGAAGCAGTATTGCCACGACACCGACTCGGCAATGAATCCGCCAACAGACGGAGCCAGGATGGGCGAGATGGTGATAATGATGGTGTACCAACTGAGTCGGCTGGCCAGATTGTCCTTGTTAGAGATACCCGCTATCCAGAGTTGCATGGTGAGCATGATGGTGGCGCGTGAGACGGCCTCGATAATCTGCGCTACGTCGAACATATAGATATTCGTCGATACGGCACTCAGTACGCAACTCAGCGTGCAGATGACAAGTCCTGCCTGTGCCAGACGACGAGAAGTAAACAGGTCAGCAAAGGCCGCAAAGCAGAACATACATATAATCATGCCCAGGCGGCTGAACACCATGTTTGACGACATAGCAGCCTCAGCAACCCCCAAATCCCGAGCAATATAGGAAGTCGCAGGGACGAAGATGCTGTTGGCAGAAATGATGACAACAGCCGCTGTCATCATGAGTGTCCAACTAATACCAAAACGTCGTTTTTCTGTTATCATACTTCTTTCAGCAAACCTCTTTTGCTTATTCAAATTCGAAGATGCTGATGAAGCCTGTTAACTTAAACACGTTCCTGATGTCGTCATTAACGCCGCGCAATGTAACCTTGCTACCACTGGCTTTGGCTCCCTTCAGAATGCCGAGCAGAATGCGCAAGCCGCTGGAGGCAATATACTCCAGTTTGGTACAGTCGATAATGACATCCTTGCCGCCCGCATTGTAGAGCGTCTTTAATGTTTCTTCTGCCTCAGTAGCTGCTGCTGTGTCCATCTCTCCCTCTAACGTGGCAAAAAACTTGCCGTCCTTTTCTTCAATCTTTGTGTTCATAATGATTCTTTTTTATTTGATTTTCTTTTTAAGTGTCAGCACATTCATTCCATCCTCGCGCTCGTAGTTGATGCTGTCCATTAGTTCGCGCACCAGCAGGATGCCCAGTCCGCCTATCTGCCGGTCTTCGGCCGACAGCGTGGTATCGGTTTTCTTCTTTTCCGTAGGGTCGAAAGGAACACCCTCATCGATAATCTGGAAGTGCAGCACGCGCCCGTCGTACATCATCTTGACGGTAATGTCGCCCTCAATGCCTGCGGGATAGGCGTAGTCTATCACATTGACGACGGCTTCCTCGACAGCCAGACGTATCTGGCGTGCCAGCGTTGTACCGATGTCAAGTTTTTCCATTACCGACTTGACGAAACTGCTGAAGCGTGTCACCTCATGGACATCATTCTTGATGACGAGTGTTTCTGTCAGAACGCTCTCAAACTGCTTGGGTGTATAGTGAATGGCCAACATCGTCAGGTCATCGCTTTGTTCGGCATCTTTGACGAATCCTGTAACGGCAACAAATACTTCCATCATCAACTCCTTGGGTATCTTGTCGGAATAAGTACAGAGCACTGTCTTCAGACGTTCTATTCCGAACTGTCTATGCGCCTTGTCTTTGGCTTCGGTCAGTCCGTCGGTATAGAGGAAGATTGTGCTGTCTGGCTGTATAAGTGTCTCCTGTACGCCGTATGCCATGTCGTCAAACACACCGATGGGCAGATGGGGATTGACCTCGAGAGACGAGAACTGTGGGGTAAGTTGTAAGCGGTTTTGTACGAATGGTGCATCGTGGCCTGCATTGCAATAGCGCAGGCGGCCTGTCGGCAAGTCTAACACACCGATAAACAGGGTGATAAACATGTTCGACTTGTTGCCCTGGCAGATAGCTTCGTTGATGGCATTCATGATGCGGGCGGGATTGCTCTCGTGGGCTGATGACGAACGGAACAGGGCATGGCACACCGCCATCAGCATAGCCGAGGCTGCACCCTTGCCGCTGACGTCGCCGATGCAGAAAAACAGTTTCTCGTCGCGAATGAAGTAGTCGTAGATGTCACCGCCCACCTCACGGGCCGGCATCAGCGAGCCTGATATGTCCACATCGTCCTGATGAAAGTGCGCATCAGGCAACATGCTCTGCTGAATATTGCTGGCCACGCGCAGTTCTCCATGAATACGGTTTTTCTCGGCATTGGCCTTGCGCAGGCGCTCCAGGTTGCGCGAACTGCGCCAGACAATGAACCCCACGAACAGCAGCCCGACCATGATAGGCAGTAGCAGGAACATGCGAGTGCGGCGCATTTCGCCGAACACCTCGGCATCATCGAGGACATTGATCAGTACCCAGTCTGTCATTCCACCTACCGGCGTATAGAACACGTGCTGCGTCTTACCCTCCTCGTCATCCATCGTCAGGTAGCCGTCATTGTCTTTATCTATTGACACCATCTGCCTGAGAGCCTTCTGAAACATCGGGGTGTTCTCGCCCGCCAGCAGATTGTAACTGCCTGTGGTAAGAAAGCGCTGGGTCGATTTGTAAACCCTGTCCTCATTCATCACATCTGTCAGGAAGTCGAGCGAGATGTCGGCAAAAACGACGGCAACCCGCTCGCCTTCGTCCGACAGTATGGGCACACTATAGGTTGTCACCTCCTTGCCAGTGGCATCCTTGTCTAAATAGGGCTCGCTCCAGTGGCTCTTGCCCGTCTTCATCACTCGCATATAGAATTCTGACTGGGTGTAGTCGTGCGAGGCTGAGCCCTGCTGCCCCACCACTATGCTGCCGTCGGCCTTACGAAATGCATTAGGCTCAAACCATCGTCCTCTCTGGGGGTAATAGTTGGGTATGAAGCAAATGCCGGCACCCGTGATTGACGGATTGTTCGCTACCAACAGTGGTGGTATATCAAACATCAACTCCGAACTCTTCAGGTCGCGCTCCACCACCCACGACATGTTATTCATCGTCACTTCAATATTGGCCAGTTTGTTGCGTATGCAGAGGTTGAGGGCTATCATCTCGCGGTTCATCAGACGCTGCATGGTGCTATGCAGTCTGCTTTGCGCAGTATAGTACATCACGCCAGTTGTTACCTCCAGCAATAGTGCTGCAGCAATAATAATCGTCAGGCTGGTGTAGGTCTTGAAGAAGCCGTTCAACTGATTCCTTACCCCCTTTTTCATACGTTTCTTTTTTGCATTTGCTTTATGCAAATCCGTAGTAAATATTAAGTGATTTTTTATTTTTTGCTGCAAAAATAATAAAAAAAAATTATACTTCGCAATAGTTTCGCCGAAATTTTGTACCCGTTATGGAATCATCCGCAAACATCATCAAAGAAAGCGCCAAGATCAGTCTTGTCGTGGTGACAATCCAGAATGTCGGGTCACCTGCCTAACCGCAAATCCTCTTTGAACCGATGACCACGATGACAATGACATAGGCACTTCCGTACACAAAAAAAGTCCCTTCTGTGTATTGTACATTGTTCTGCAGCAAGTGACCTCCCCTCGCTCGGCCCGCAGGGACGCTTGCCAGAGCAAGAACCCCTCCTGTAGGAGGGGGACCATTACGACTCAAGGGCATGCACACATAGCGTTCTCCCCCCTACAGGGGAAGTCAGAGGGGATCAGGAGTTAAAGGGGGTAAGAGGTCCGAGGGCTTTCACTTTGCCATAATCAAACTACCAGTTTGCCGTAACCAAACTGCCACTTTGCCGTAACCAAACTTTTACTTGAATAAAAAGCATAAAATAAAGTAATATCCTTGTGCCAACTGATATATCGTTGCCTTTACAAAAAGAAAAAAGTTGGCATTCCTCACGGGATGCCAACTTCGTGAACTTAATAAAATCTATCGGCGAATTTCGCCCAATTATTACCTTAATTTTTGAAAAAGTCCTTAACAGCTTCGTTAGGAACCATTTGCTCGTCAAAGATGTAAGCACCAGTCTTGGGGCTCTTCACCATCTTGATAACTTTCGTGTAAGCGCGACCATCCTTTGAGCCTTCGTGGAGGGTAGCGACGGTTTTCTTTGCCATAGTTTACCTTCTTTTACTTAATCTCCTTGTGAAGAGTCATCTTCTTCAGGATGGGGTTATACTTCATTAGTTCCATTCTCTCAGGAGTATTCTTGCGGTTCTTCGTCGTAATGTAACGGCTTGTACCGGGCATGCCTGAGTTCTTGTGCTCAGTGCACTCCAGAATGACCTGTACGCGGTTGCCCTTTGCTTTCTTGCTTGCCATAGTTTCTTAGTCTCCTATTACTTTAATGTCCTTCCAATCTACAAAACCCTTGGCAACAGCCTGCTTCAGGGCAGCGTCCAGACCTACTTTGTTAATCATACGCAGACCAGCGGCACTGATCTTCAACTGAATCCAGCAGTTCTCCTCTACATAGTAGAACTTCTTGCTGAACAGGTTTACGTCAAAGACACGCTTTGTGCGGTGCTTTGAGTGCGACACGTTGTTACCACGCTGTGCCGTCTTTCCTGTAATTTGACAAATTTTCGACATTTCTATCTACTTTTTACGTGTTGCTTTTTACTAACTTATTCCAAACAGGGTGCAAAGGTAATAAATAATTTACGATTTGACGAGTTACCATTTACAATTTCCCGCAATCTTAATATTTTTTAACTCATAACTTCTTGCTACACCTGTTCTTGGGGCTCTTCTGCCTTCAGAAAGTCAAGGAAAAGCTGCATGGCCTTGTTAGTGGCAATGGCCAGATTGATGTCGCGCCCGTGGTCTTCTTCCACCTTGAGGGTAACCACCTTGTCGGCTGTTCCGCAGGCCAGCCAAATGGTGCCTACGGGTATCTCCTTGGAGCCTCCCGTGGGGCCTGCCACGCCCGTGGCTGCGACGGCATAGGTGGTGTTCAGGGTGCGGCAGGCTCCCTTCACCAGTTGTATAGCCACATCTTCGCATACGGCAGTCTTCTCGTCGAGCAGCTCTTGGCTGACACCGAGCAGGTTGGTCTTCACTTCGTCCACGTAACAGATGATGCCACCCTTGAAGTACTTGGATGCTCCAGGCACTGACATCATGCTCTCGGCTATGCGCCCACCGGTGCAACTCTCTGCCGTTGAGACGGTTTTTTCTTTTTCGTACAGCAGCTGACTAATGTCGCGGCTGATAATCTTGCTTTCAAAATCCACCATTATGATTTACGATTTACTGATTTACTATTTAAAGGTGACCTTCGAGAAGGCGGGAGCATCGATGGAGCAGAACTCCTTGTCCAGATACTTGTAGTAACCCACGATGCCTATCATGGCAGCATTGTCGGTGGTGTAGCTGAACTTCGGTATGTAGATGGTCCAGCCATAACGGCGCGCATGGTCGTGGAAGGCGTTGCGAAGCCCATTGTTGGCACTCACGCCGCCGGCAACGGCCACATGCTTAATGCCTGTCTGCTTGACAGCCAGACGCAGCTTCTTCATCAGGATATCGACGATGGTCCATTCCAGCGAGGCAGCAATGTCCTCCTTGTGGTGTTCCACGAAGTCGGGATCTTCTTCCACCCACTTACGCAGCGAATAGAGGAACGATGTCTTCAAGCCCGAGAAGCTGTAATCGAGACCTGGAATATGGGGCTCAGAGAACTGGTAGGCCTTGGGGTTACCCTGACGCGCCAGACGGTCAATGATGGGACCTCCGGGATAACCCAGCCCCATGACCTTTGAACACTTGTCGATGGCTTCTCCAGCAGCATCGTCGATGGTCTGCCCAAGCACTTCCATGTCGTTGTAGGCATTGACTTTAACTATCTGCGAGTTACCGCCCGACACCAAAAGGCAAAGGAATGGGTAAGGGGGATGAACCTCCTCTTCTGGTGAGGAGTCAGGAGAAGTAATAAAATGCGCCATGACGTGTCCCTGCAAGTGGTTGACGTCAATTAGCGGAATTCCGAGCGAACGGGCAAAACCCTTGGCAAAGTTGACACCCACCAAGAGAGAGCCCATAAGACCTGGACCACGGGTGAAAGCAACGGCCGAGAGCTGTTCCTTCTGAATGCCGGCGCGCCTGATGGCTTCGTGAACCACTGGCACCACGTTCTGCTGGTGAGCACGTGAGGCAAGTTCTGGAACTACACCGCCGTAAGCTTCATGAACGGCTTGGCTGGCTGTCACGTTCGAGAGCAACAGTTCGTTCTTCAGAACTGCTGCCGACGTGTCGTCGCACGAGGACTCGATGGCCAGGATATAGACGGGGCTTATGGGGCTTATTGGGCTTACAGGGCTTATAGGACTCATAAGGCTAATAAGTTAAGATTTCTACTCCGTGCTCGGTCATCAGCAGGGTGTGCTCCCACTGTGCTGAGGGCAATTCGTCTTCGCTGATGACCTCCCAACCGTAAGGGTCGCCCTCGTCAATAAAGACTTTATAGGTTCCCATATTGATCATCGGTTCAATGGTGAACACCATGCCCGGCACAAGCAGCATTCCGTTGCCACGCTGGGCAAAGTGGGCCACCTCGGGGTCATCATGAAAATGGAGGCCGACACCGTGGCCGCATAGGTCTCGCACTACGCCGTAATGATATTTCTTGGCGTGCTTTTCTATAGCACGGCCAATATCGTTGACCCAGCCCCAAGGCTTGGCGGCCTCCATTCCTATTTCCAGACACTCCTTGGTGACGCGCACCAGCTGTTCCTTTTCGGGGGTGGTCCTACCGCCTACAATGAACATACGAGAGGCGTCAGCGTAGTAGCCATCAAGAATAGTCGTAAAATCGACATTAATAATGTCGCCCTCCTCCAGCACATCTTCCTTTTTAGGAATGCCGTGACAGACTACCTCATTAATGCTTGTGCATACACTCTTGGGGAAAGGCAGTGTGTCCTTGTCGCCACCATAGTTCAGACAGGCCGGTATGGCCCCGTGCTGACGGCAGTACTCCATGCAGATATCGTCAATTTCCTGGGTGTTCATGCCTGGGCGAATGGCTTTTTCTACAGCATCAAGCACACCGGTGTTCACCACACCCGAGCGCCGTATGCCTTCTATCTGCTCGTCATTGAGCACCAGTTCGCGCGTAGGAACCAGCGCACCTTTGTTTTCCAGATACATGATGCGCTTGTCAAATTCGGTGGGTTGTTCACCCGACTTGCAGCGCCATCTTTGTTTTCTTCTTGCCATTTATCTTTATTTACAATAGTTTATTTAGTTTCTGACGTAGCGTCTCAGCTTCCGACTGACGAATGCGGAGCCTGATTTCGCACGTATTGTCGAACGTCTGACTGACCACCCGCGGTTGCATCTCCTTCACAATGCGCATCACGTCGTTCATCTGCGGATAGGAAAAGCTATAGACGATGTCTTCCTCCACCTGGCGCGTCACCACCTCAGCATGGGCAATAGCGTCGGCTGCGGCTTCGCGGTAGGCCACTATGAGTCCGCTCGTGCCCAGGTTCACACCGCCATAATAGCGCACCACCACAATCAGCACGTCGGTCAGCTCGTTGCTGTTAATCTGTCCGAGTATAGGCTTTCCGGCTGTTGACGAGGGCTCGCCGTCGTCATTGGCACGGAACTCTGCCCTACCCGCCCCCAGCATGTAGGCATAACACACATGGCGGGCGTCGTAGTACTTCTTCCGGTAACCGGCAATAAGTTCCTTCACCTCGTCCGTGCTTTCCACGTGGTGGGCAAAGGCCAGGAACTTACTCCGCTTCTCGGTGTAATAGCCCTCGCCCCCTGCTGCTATCGTCTTATACTCGTCAGTCACTACTCGTTACTCACTTAGCTTGTGAATCACCAGTCCTGAGCGCAGCTTAGGTTCGAACCAAGTGGCCTTCGGCGGCATAATCTTTCCGCAGTCGGCAATGTCCATAATCTGCTGCATGGTAACGGGATAGAGTGCCAGTGCGGCACGCATCTCACCACTATCGACACGACGCTTCAACTCACCCAGACCGCGCAGGCCACCCACGAAGTCAATACGCTTCGATGAGCGCAGGTCACCGATGTTGAGAATCTCGTCGAGAATGAGACGGCTGCTGATATCCACGTCAAGCACGCCGATGGGGTCAGTGGGGTCATAGGTGCCCTCCTTGGCTGTCAGGCTGTACCAGCGTCCGTCCAGATAGAGCGAGAACTCATGCTGACGGGCTGGCTTATAAATATCAGTGCCCTTGTCCTCGACAATGAAGTTCACCTGCAGGGCTGCGAGGAACTCTTCCGATGTCAGTCCGTTCAGGTCCTTCACCACGCGGTTGTAGTCCAGAATGGTCAGCTGACTGGCCTGGAAGCAAACGGCCATGAAGTAGTTATACTCCTCGGTGCCGTTGTGGTTGGGGTTCTGCTTCTGTTTCTCAGCCCCCACCAGCGCGGCAGCGGCTGAGCGGTGGTGTCCATCAGCAATGTAGAAGGCGGGCAGCTTGCCGAACTCTTCGGTCACGGTGGCCATGTCCTTCGTGTCGCTGATGACCCAGAACTGGTGCCGGAAACCGTCAATGGGAGCAACGAAGTCGTACTCCGGCTCGGTATCGGCATAGCGCATAATAAGCTCATTGAGCACCGCATTGTCAGGGTAGGCAAAGAAGACCGGCTCAATGTTGGCATTGTTCACACGGACATGCTTCATGCGGTCCTCCTCCTTATCGCGTCGGGTCAGCTCATGCTTCTTGATGCGGCCCTCAATGTAGTCATCGACGTACGCACCCACCACCAGTCCGTACTGCGTCTTGCCCTGCATGGTCTGTGCGTAGATGTAGTAGTGGTCAGCCTTGTCCTGCACCAGCCAGCCCTTGTCCTGGAACATCCGGAAATTCTCTGCGGCCTTCTCATAGACGCGCGGGTCGTACTCCGACGTACCTTCGGGGAAGTCAATTTCAGGCTTAATAATGTGGTAGAGGCTCTTTTCGTTGTCACCGGCCTCGGCACGTGCCTCTTCACTGTCGAGCACATCGTACGGACGGCTCTCCACCTGCTCCACCAGTTCCTTCGGCGGGCGTATTCCTTTGAATGGTTTTACTATCATAGTGCTTTCTTTATTTTCTCAATCATATCCTGATACTCCGCATCGGTGAGATACACCTTACCGGGATTCATCTGGAACGTGCCGCCGTAGTCGGGACCGTCCACATACTTCGGGGCCAGGTGGAAGTGCAGGTGCGACAGCTTGTCACTGTAGGCACCGTAGTTAATCTTCTCGGGGTTGAAGACGCGCTGCATGGCACGTGTCACGCGGGCCACGTCGGCCATGAAGGCATTACGCTCCTCGTCAGAGAGTTCGTTCAGGTCGTTCACATGTCCGTTATAGGCCACGAGACAACGGCCGCGATAGGTCTGTTCTTTAAAAAGGAACGCGCGCGAGACGGTGAGCGGACAAATCTCAATCATCAGGTCGTGCAGCGTCTGGTTGTTAGTGCAGTAAAGGCACTCTTTGGGGTCGCTTTGCATAAGTTTATTCTCCTATTTTAATTATATGGATGCAAAAGTACAAAATAATTATGAACCAAGGGTCGTGAACTCCGTTAAAAATAAATAATCGTGAACAATTATGAATGATAGATTATATATTATTTTGTATATTTGCAGCCTAAAAACCAAAACTAATTCAGAACATGATGAAAAGAACAGGATTATTCTGCCTCTTATTAACGCTGACGCTGACACTCCATGCACAATCGTTTGAAACCGCCACCCAGGCCGTACAAAACATGGGCATAGGATGGAACCTCGGCAATACGCTCGACGCCTGCAGCAGCGGACAGCAGGGACTGGAGTCGGAAATCTATTGGGGACAGCCCTACACCAAACCCGAGCTGATGCAGATGCTAAAGAAGGCTGGCTTCGGAGCCATGCGTATTCCCGTTACATGGATGAACCACATGGACAGCAGCGGCAAGGTGAACGCCCAGTGGATGGCCCGTGTTCACGAAGTGGTTGATTACGTCATCAATGCCGGCATGTACTGCATTCTGAATGTTCACCACGACACGGGCGAAGGCAGCAGCCACTGGCTGCATGCCAGCATGACCAACTACAACCAGAACAAGGCGAAATACGAATACCTATGGCAGCAGATAGCCAACGAGTTCAAAAACTATGACCAGCGGCTGCTCTTCGAGAGCTACAACGAGATGCTGGACAAGTACGACTCGTGGTGCTTTGCCACGTTTAAACGCTCAGGAGGCTACAACGCCACCGACGCTGCCGATGCCTATAACGCCATCAACAGCTATGCGCAGAGCTTCGTCAATACCGTACGCGCTACGGGCGGCAACAACGCCAAGCGCAACCTGGTGGTCAACACCTACGGCGCCTGCAACGGCTACGGAACGTGGAACGCCCACCTGAAAGAACCGCTGACGGAGATGAAGATGCCTAACGACCCTGCCGGTGCCGGCCACATTGCCTTCCAGATACACGCCTACCCCAGCATTGCCAACCTCTCCTCGGCCAAGAACGAAATCAGCCAGATGTTCAACGACCTCAACACTTATCTGGTGAGCAAGGGCGGACCGGTCATCGTGGGTGAATGGGGAACAAGCAACGTAGATGCCAACGTGCCCGACTATGAGGCCGACCGCGCCAAATACTTGGAGTTCGTCACCTACTTCGTCAAGAAAGGCAAGGAGAAAGGGGCTGGCCTGTTCTACTGGATGGGCATCTCCGACAATAGCGACCGTTCGCTGCCTGCCTTCACTCAGCCGGACGCTGCCGAGGCTATGCTCAAGGCCTACTACGGCAATGACTACCAGCCCGTACTGCCCACCCGCGATGACTTCGGCGAGTCTGTCTATGAAGTGACCTACAACAGCCAATGGGGTGAACTGAACCTTATCAAGAACGCCATCAACACGGCTGACTACCAGCGACTGGAACTGGAGCTGACCGAAGCGCCGGCAGCAGGTGCTTTCAGAATGAAGGTCTATGACTCCGGGCATTATCAGAGCGTCAGCAGCGCCAACACCACGATGACCTTCAACACCGGCACAATGGGCAACACCATCAGCCGCATCACCCTGCAGTCGAGTGCCGCCGGCAACAAGACTACCATCAAGAGCGTGCGGCTGGTGAAGAAGGACGGGACAACGGTCAGCGGCAGCATCAGCACCTTCTGGGGATGCACCATCGAGGAGAAGTTCGTAACGGCCATCAGCCCACTCTCACTACCAGACGCTCCATCAGCCAACATCTACTACGACCTGCAAGGCCGTAGCACCCAGCACCCTACGAAGGGCCTCTACATTCTGAACGGAAAGAAAGTCATTATTAAATAAAAAACTACTAACATGAAACAAAAACTAATGCTGGCCTTGGCCGCCTTCTCCTTCACGGCGGCAATGGCCCAAAACGGACTGGACAAGACGGCGCAGCAAATGGCACAGGAAATGATGCCCGGCTGGAACCTGGGCAACACCATGGAGGCCGGCGTCACCTGGGGCAGCAGCCCTGCTGCCACCTTCAACAACAACAGCGGACTGGCCGGCGAGACAGCCTGGCAGAGCACCAAGACCACACAGGAAATCATCAACTACGTCAAGGCACAGGGTTTCCGCTCGGTGCGCATTCCGTGTGCCTGGGTGTGGGGACACATCAGCAACGCCAACACCTACGCCATCGATGCCACCTGGATGGCACGCGTCAGGCAGGTGGTTGACTATTGCATCAATGCCGGGCTCTACGTCGTGCTGAACGACCACTGGGACGGCGGCTGGCTGGAAGAGCACATCAATGCCACAGGGGCCACCAAGACAAAGAACAAGGAGGTGCTGACCGCCATCTGGACCCAGATAGCCAACGAGTTCAAGGACTACGACGAGCACCTGGTGTTTGCCGGACTGAACGAGCCGAACGTCGATAACCAGTCGGTGGTGACGTCACTGGTGGAGTACGAACAGGTGTTCATTGACGCCGTGCGTGCCACGGGCGGCAACAACGCCAAACGAATGCTCGTGGTGCAGGGCCCAAGCACCGACGTGGAGAAGACCTGCAACTGGATGGCCTACAAGATGCCCAACGACCCCATCGGCAACAAACTGGCCATAGAGATTCACTTCTACTACCCCTGGAACTTCTGGGGAATGGAGAAGGACGAAAGCTGGGGAAACATGTTCTACTACTGGGGCAGCGGCAACCACGTCAGCGGCTCCACCCACAATGCCACCTACGGCGAGGAGAACGACATGAAAAGCCTGGCTGACAAGCTGAAGACCCTCTTCGTTGACAAGGGCATTCCCGTCATCAACGGGGAGTACGGCGTCATCTGGCGCAAGAACATCAGCGGTGCCAACGAGAGCCAGGAGAAGCACAACGCCTCCATACAGTACTACTACAAGACCATGAACAAGCTGTGCATGGAACGCGGCATCGTGCCCTTCGCCTGGGACACCAACAGCACGGGCAACAACCAGATGACCATCATCAACCGCTCTAACCTCTCCATCTTTAACCACTACATGCTCAACGGCATTCACGAGGCCATGGAGGAACTGGGCATCAGCACGGACATTACCCGACACCCTGTTACCAACACCCACCAACTGACACCCGTCACCTACTACGACCTGCGTGGCCGTAGCACGCAGAACCCCACCAGCGGCCTCTACATCGTGAACGGGCGCAAGGTTGTTATTCAATAGAGAAACGGCACTTCTCTTCAAGAGAAACGGCACTTCTCTCCAAGAGAAACGGCACTTCTCTTCAAGAGAAACGGCACTTCTCTCCAAGAGAAACGGCACTTCTCTCCAAGAGAAACGGCACTTCTCTCAAAGAAAAGCGGCACCCCTCTTCAGGATGCCGCTTCTTTCTTTGTCATTATTGTTCTCCCCATTACTTGTTCACCTGGAACTTCGTGTCGCCATCCTTGAAGAAGGCGTTAATCTGCTTGGCAGCAGCAATGCCGGCATTGATGTTGGCCTCAGCGGTCTGGGCACCCATCTTCTTCGGCGTAGAGAAGTAACGGCCTTCGAACTTCAGGAACTCGTCGTTGGCATCGGGCATGATGTCGGTAACGAACTTCAGGTCCTCACGCTCCTGCATCAGCTTGATGAGCTCCGGCTCGTTGATGACTTCCTTACGGGCTGTGTTCACGAGGACGCCGCCCTTCTTCAGCTTGCCTACCAGTGCGTAGTTGATGCTCTGCTTGGTCTCGGGCGTTGCGGGGATGTGGAGTGACACCACGTCGCACTGCTCGAAGAGTGCCTCCTGATTAGCCACAGCGTGAACGCCGGCCTTCTCGATGACCTCTGCGGGGCAGAAGGCATCGTAGGCATAAACGTCCATGCCGAAGCCCTTGGCAATGCGTGCCACGTTGCGGCCCACGTTACCGAAAGCCAGAATACCCAGCTTCTTGCCTAACAGCTCAGAGCCGCTCTTGCCGTTATAGAAACCGCGAACGGCCATGACGAGCAGACCGAACACCAGCTCGGCTACGGCATTGGCGTTCTGACCCGGCGTGTTCTCGGCTACCACGTTGTGAGCCGTGGCGGCAGCGAGGTCGATGTTGTCGTAACCGGCACCGGCGCGTACCACAATCTTCAGCTGTTTGGCAGCGTCGAGCACCTCGGCATCCACCTTGTCAGAGCGGATGATGAGTGCGTCAGCATCCTTCACAGCGTCCAACAGCTGTGCCTTCTCCGTATATTTCTCGAGCAAAGCCAGCTCGTTGCCAGCAGCTTCCACTTCTTTTCTGATGCCCTCGACAGCTGCAGCTGCGAAAGGCTTTTCTGTTGCTACTAATACTTTCATATAGCCTACCCCCAACACCTCCCCAAGGGAGGGGAGCTAAATTACTTTGGGGTCTCCGTTTCTTTATTGTTTTACTGATGTTTATTATAATAGCAGTCCACCTCTAACCAATTGCCAAGCCCCTCCCTTGGGGAGGGGTTGGGGGTGGGCTTTAGTGCTGTGCCTCAAACTCCTTCATGCAGGCCACGAGTGCGTTGCAGCCTTCAATGGTCTGGGCGTTGTAACAGCTGGCACGGAAACCGCCCACCGAGCGGTGGCCCTTGACGCCAACCATGCCCTTCGACGTAGCGAAGTCAAGGAAGTCCTTCTCCAGTTCCTTGTACTCGTCGGCCATGACGAAGCAGAGGTTCATCACCGAACGGTCCTCTTCGACGGCTGTTCCGCGGAACATCTTGTTACGGTCAATCTCACCATAGACAATCTCTGCACGCTGCTGAGCCAGCTTGTCCATAGCCTCTACGCCACCCTGGGCCTTGATCCAGCGCAGGTTCTCGAGTGCACAGTAGATGGGCACCACGGGAGGAGTGTTGAACATAGAGCCCTTATCGACGTGGGTACGATAGTCGAGCATGGTGGGAATCTCACGGGGAGCGCGTCCCAGTTTATCGTCCTTCACAATAATAATAGTCACACCAGCCATAGCGAGGTTCTTCTGTGCACCGGCATAGATGGCGTCGTACTTCTTCACGTCAACGGGACGCGAGAAGATGTCAGAAGACATGTCAGCAATGAGGGGCACACAAACGTCGAGGTCCTTGCGGATTTCGGTACCGTAGATGGTGTTGTTGGTCGTGATGTGCAGGTAGTCTGCGTCAGCGGGAACGGTCCAGTCCTTAGGAATGAACGTATAGTTGGCATCGGCCGAAGAAGCCACTTCAACCACTTCGCCGAACAACTTGGCTTCCTTCATGGCCTTCTTAGCCCAGACACCAGTGTTCAGGTAGGCAGCCTTCTTGATGAGGAAGTTATAGGGAATCATGCAGAACTCGAGGCTTGCACCACCACCGAGGAAGATGACGGAGTAACCTTCGGGAATGCTCAGCAGCTCCTTGACGAGGGCAACGGCCTCATCGACGACGGGCTGGAAATCCTTGGCACGATGGCTGATCTCCATCAGAGAGAGACCCGAGCCATTGAAGTCTAAACACTGTTGTGCGGTCTTCTCGATAACCTCGCGGGGAAGCATCGACGGACCTGCGTTAAAGTTGTACTTCTTCATTTTTTTGATGTAGTTTTATTGTTAATGATGATTGTGTCTAAAAAAACGCTGCGAAGTTACACTTTTTATTTCATTCAGCCAAACTTTTGAGCAGAAATTAACGTCTGGGCGGTTTAATCCTTACTATTTGTCAAGTCGGCATGACAGATTAGCGCACTTCTTCCACCACCGTCTTGAGACCTTTGATTTTCTCGCCTGCCACGTTACGCAGCACCTCGCGCAGACGGTGGCGGCTGACGGCGGCATAGCTGTAGCGGTCGTTCACGTCGATGCGGCCGATGTCCTGTGCGGTCAGCCCGCCTTGCTTGCAGAGGAAGCCGACAATGTCGCCCCGGCTGATCTTGTCTTTCTTGCCCTTACCTATATATATAGTAACCATGAGGGGCTGCGGGACGGGCTGCTCTGAGGGGAGCGGGAGTTCGAAGTCGGCGACCTCGGCATTGACATAGTCGGGCATTTGGTCGGCCGGACCTAACAGGAAGTAGGCATTGCCCTGCTTGTCCCAGCGGGCTGTGCGGCCCACGCGGTGGATGTAGCCCTCTTCGCTTTCGGGCAGATGGTAGTGAATGATGTTGGCCACGTCGGGAATATCGAGGCCGCGCGATGCCAAGTCGGTGGCAACCAACACGTTGACCGAGCCATTCGAGAAACGGTAGAGGGCCGCCTCACGCTGGCGCTGCTCCAGTGCCCCATGCAGGAAACTGGTAACGAAGCCCTGTTCCACTAAATAGTTATTGACACGCTCCACGGAGTCGCGGTAGTTCAGGAAGACAATGCTCTGCCCCTCGCCCAAAGCCAGAAGCAGGTCGCGCAGGGTTGACAGCTTGTCCTTCTGCGGCGAACGGACGGTGAATACGGATACGCGCCCGGGTATCTGCTCGTCGTCAGGCAGGAAATCAACGACGGTGCCTTTCTTCGACAGGTTCAGGAACTGGGGAATCTCCTCGGCATTAGTGGCCGACAGCAGAATGCGGCGCTGCAGACCTGGCAACATCTTCAAGAGTCGCGCCATTTCGCCCTGAAAGCCCATTTCCAGGCACTTGTCGAACTCGTCGATGACGAGCCAGCGCACGCTGTAAGGCGTAATGTTCTGCTTCTGCAAATGGTCGCAAAGGCGTCCGGGCGTACCGAAGACGATGTGCGGCTTCGTCTCCTTGAGCCTGCGGTGCTCGTCCATGGCGGCACGTCCGCCGTAGCAGCTCTGCGACCTAAGACCCGCCCCCATGCGCTTCAGCACGGTGTCTGACTGTAAGGCGAGTTCGCGGCCTGGCACCACGACCAGTGCCTGCACGTTGTCAGAAGAACTGTCTAACAGCTCGCTGAGCGGAAGCAGGTAGGCCAGCGTCTTGCCGGACCCCGTGGGTGACAGGATAACGGTGTCGCCCGTGCCGCCAGTAATGGCATCGTAGGTATCCTCCTGCATGTCGTTGAGCACTATGCCCAGTTTGTCTAATAGCTGTTCTTTCAATTTCATGGCGGCAAAGTTACTACTTTTTTTCCATATCACCAAAAAAAGGGAGCTCAACCTGCCCGACTTCGCACGCAGATACAATAATCAGCGAAAAAATGCGTTACTATAACGAATATGAAGACAATGACAACCAGACATATACTGACGACGCTGCTGCTCGTGCTGATGGGTTCGGGCACGGCGGCAGTGGCCCAGACTTTCACGCTGACAGGCCGCGTCATCGACGAAGAGAACAACCCCATTGAGCTGGCCAACGTGAGCTGTGCGGCACAGGGAAAACTCTCAATGACGAACCTGAAGGGAGAATTTAGCATAACACTAAAATCGGCTGATTCCGTGGTGGTTAAGTTTTCCATGGTAGGCTACAACGCAAAGAAGCGCACCTTCCGCAACCCGAAGGGCAAGATGCAGATTGAAGTGATGCTCCCCTCGCTCGAAGCGCTGGGCGAAGTGGTGGTGACGGAACGCCGACGGCAGAACACGCCGACGGAACAGCTGACGCCCCGCGACACCAAGGCGGCCCCCTCGGCCAGCGGCAATGCCGTCGAGGAACTGGTACAGCAGCAGGCAGGCGTGTCGTCGCACAACGAACTAAGCAGCCAATATAACGTGCGCGGCGGGTCGTTCGACGAGAACTCCGTCTATATCAACAACATCGAGGTGTTCCGTCCGTTGCTGGTACGCAGCGGTGAGCAGGAAGGCCTGTCGGTTATCAATGCCGACATGGTGGAGTCGATAGGCTTCAGCAGCGGCGGCTTCGAGGCCCGCTATGGCGACAAGATGTCGTCGGCATTGGACATTCGATACCGCCGGCCCGACAAGACCGAGGCCACACTGCAGGCATCGCTGTTGGGGGCCAGCGCCTATTTTGGCATGGGCGGCAAGCGGTTCTCCATGAGTCACGGCCTGCGCTACAAGACCAACAGCTACCTCTTAGGCACAACCGACACCAAAGGCGAGTACAGCCCGTCGTTCTTAGACTACCAAACGTACCTGACCTACAAGCCGTCGAAACGCTGGCTGTTTGAGTTTATTGGCAACATAGCCAACAACCATTACAACTTTGAGCCCGAAGACCGTGAGACATCGTTCGGCACACTCGAGAACGCCAAGACCTTTAAGGTGTATTTCGACGGTAAGGAGAAGGATATCTTTAGGACCTTGTTCGGCAACCTGAGCATTACCTACAACATTACGCCCGACACGCACATATCGCTGCTCGGAGCGGCCTTCCACACCAAGGAGCGTGAGACCTACGACATCATAGGACAATACTGGCTCGACGACGCGCAGACGGCAGAGCAGCTGGGCGTGGGAACGTACATGGAGCATGCCCGCAACCGACTTTCGGCAACGGTGATGAGCGGAAAGCTGATGGTGCAGCACCGCACCAAGCACCACCAGTGGGAAGGCGCATTTACACTGAAGCGCGAAAAGATTGAGGAGTACTCGCGCGAATGGGAAATGCGCGACTCCAGCGGTTACTCGCTGCCCCACTCCGCCGACCGCCTGGACCTGATTTACCAGCTGACGGCCGACAACAAGCTGAACTCCACGCGCACCGAGGCCTACCTGCAGGACACCTACCGATGGGCTACGGGGGCCGACGTGCAGAGCTTCTTCACGCTCTGTTACGGCGTCCGCATGAGCCACTGGTCGTTTAACGGCGAGACCACCGTGTCGCCCCGTGTGGCATTGGCGGTAACACCGGCCTTCAATCAGGACCTGACGTTCCGACTGGCCGCAGGACTCTACTACCAGGCACCGTTCTTCAAGGAGATGCGCGACACCACCACCATCAACGGACAAACCGTAGTGACGTTCAACGACAAGATAAAAAGCCAGCGCAGCATACACTTCGTGGCCGCCATGGACTATCGGTTCAAGATGCTGGAACGCCCGTTCCGCTTCACCGCCGAGGCCTACTACAAGGCGTTAGACAAGCTGATTCCATACAACGTGCAGAACATGAAGCTGACCTACTACGGCGAAAACATCGGCAAGGGCCACGCCGCCGGACTCGACTTCAAGCTGTTTGGCGAGTTCGTGCCCGGCACCGACTCGTGGCTGACGTTCTCGCTCATGTCCACCAAGCAGGAGTTCAACGGCCACTCCATGCCGCTGCCTACCGACCAGCGGTGGGCCATGAACCTGCACTTCACCGACTACTTCCCTGGAACCGAACGGTGGCGCATGACGCTCCGACTGGCTTTTGCCGACGGTCTGCCCTTCGGCGCGCCCCACCGCGGACTGGAGTACCAGCAGTTCCGTGCCCCCGCCTACCGCCGCGCCGACATCGGTCTGAGCTACTTGGCCTATAAAGGCAAGCGGAGTGACAGGTTCGGTCTGAAGAACGTCTGGCTCGGCGTTGACTGCCTCAACCTCTTCGGCATCAACAACGTGAACTCCTACTACTGGGTTACCGACGTGAGCAGCCAGCAGTATGCCGTGCCCAACTACCTGACCGGCCGACTCATCAATGCCAAGCTGAGCGTGGAGTTCTGAGGAATACAAAAAAAATAAGGATACCCAGATTCAGATGGGCCAGGTTACTGCGTTAAAAAAGAATAATGTTCAACGCTCTATAGAGTGTTTTCAATAATAAATGAGTACCTTTGCAACACTATATAGTACATTTAATACTTAAAACTTATGAAGATTTCACACATTGAGCATCTGGGTATTGCTGTCCAGAGCATTGAAGAAAGCCTGCCGTTCTTCACTAACGTGCTGGGCTTAGAGTGTTATGCAACAGAGGTCGTAGAAGACCAGAAAGTAAAGACTGCCTTCCTGAAGTGCGGAGAAGTAAAGCTGGAACTGCTGGAGCCCACAAGCCCCGAGAGCACCATCCAGAAGTGGCTCGACAAAGGCAACAAGGGCGTTCACCATGTGGCTTTCTGCATTGAGGACGGCGTAGCTAACGCACTTGCCGAAGTCAGCGAAAAGGGCGTACGCCTCATCGACCAGGCTCCACGCAAGGGTGCCGAAGGCTTGAACATCGCCTTCCTGCATCCGAAGTCAACTGCCGGCGTGCTGACAGAGCTTTGTGAACACCCCTAAGGGATTTGCGATTGACGATTTTCGATTGATATGACTGAACTCGAATTAAAGAAGAGGTTTAAGGCTTTCTCTATTAGAATCGTTAAGATGGTAGATGCATTGCCAAACACCATTTCGGCTACTGCCATTGCCAAGCAAGTTATCAGATCCGGGACTTCACCCTATGCCAATTATCGTGCAGCCTGTTTAGGGAAATCTGACAAGGATTTCTTATTCTAACAATGAAGCGAAAGTTAGGAGAATATCCTCTGCCGTCAAAGTAATCAATCGAAAATCGAAAATCCGTAAATCGATAATAAATAGAAAATAAATCAATTATTAAATAGAAAATCTAAAATGTCAAAGCAATTAGAAAAAATCAAGCAACTCATTGCCAAGCGCGAGCAGGCACGTCTCGGGGGCGGTGAGAAAGCAATTGAGAAACAGCACCAGAAAGGTAAATACACCGCTCGCGAGCGCATCGACATGCTGCTCGACGCTGGTTCGTTCGAGGAATACGACATGTTCAAGGAACACCGCTGCCACAACTTCGGCATGGAGAAGAAGCAGTTCCTTGGCGACGGCGTGGTAGCCGGTTCAGGTACCATTGACGGCCGTCTGGTCTTCGTCTTTGCACAGGACTTCACCGTGCATGCCGGTTCACTCTCTGAGACCATGAGCCAGAAGATCTGTAAGGTCATGGACATGGCCATGAAGATGGGCGCTCCCGTCATCGGTCTGAACGACTCTGGCGGTGCCCGTATCCAGGAAGGCATCAACGCACTGGCCGGTTACGCTGAAATCTTCGAGCGCAACATTCTGGCATCAGGCGTCATTCCCCAGATTTCAGGTATCTACGGACCTTGCGCCGGCGGTGCCGTCTATTCTCCTGCCCTCACCGACTTCACGTTGATGATGGAAGGCATCAGCTACATGTTCCTGACAGGCCCGAAGGTGGTGAAGACCGTTACGGGCGAGGACATTGACCAGGAACACCTGGGTGGTGCCAGCGTACACTCTACGAAGAGCGGTGTGACCCACTTCACGGCCAAGACCGAGGAGGAAGGCATGCAGATGATTAAGACGCTCCTCTCCTACATCCCCTCGAACAACATGGAGACGGCTCCGCGCAAGAAGTGTACCGACCCCATTGACCGTCTGGAGGACTCGCTGAACGAAATCATTCCCGAGAACCCCAACGAGGCATACGATATGTATAAGGTTATCGGCGCCGTGGTCGATGACGGAGAGTTCTTTGAGGTGCAGCCCAAGTTCGCCAAGAACATCATCGTGGGCTTTGCCCGCTTCAACGGCCAAAGCGTGGGCATCGTGGCCAACCAGCCCAACTGCTACGCTGGCGTGCTCGACGTGAACGCCTCGCGTAAGGGTGCACGCTTCGTGCGCTTCTGCGACGCCTTCAACATTCCTATCGTTTCGCTGGTTGACGTTCCCGGATTCCTGCCCGGTACGGGTCAGGAATACAATGCCGTCATCCTGCACGGTGCCCAGCTGCTCTACGCCTACGGCGAGGCCACCGTTCCCAAGATTACCGTCACGCTGCGTAAGTCGTACGGCGGTTCTCACATCGTGATGGGTTCCAAGCAGCTGCATACTGACCTGAACTACGCATGGCCCTCAGCAGAGATTGCCGTGATGGGTGCCTCAGGTGCCGCTGCCGTGCTCTACGCCAAGGAGGCAAAGGCCAAGAAGGAAGCCGGTGAGGACGTCAAGGCCTTCATCGCCGAGAAGGAGCAGGAGTACGACGACCTGTTTGCTAATCCTTACCAGGCAGCCAAGTATGGCTATATCGACGACGTGATTGAGCCACGCAACACCCGCTTCCGCATTTGCCGCGGACTGGCCCAGCTGGCTACCAAGCGCGACGCCCTGCCTGCCAAGAAGCATGGTAACATACCTATGTAGTTTAATTGGACGATTTGACTATTTCACAATTTGACTATTAGCCTCGCGCTGACAGCAATTGTGAAATAGTACAATTGTCAAATAGTAAAATAAAACTATGAACAAGAACGAAGTATATGCTGCCATTGCATTGGCACTACATGAGTTCAAGGGCAACAACGTGCATGACAAGGAGCCCGGCATCATCACCATTGCCGAACACCAGACGCAATGGAACGGCTATGCCCTGAGTATGACGGAACACCCATGAGATTGGACCATTTGACTATTTCACGATTGGACTATTAGCCCAACGCTGACAGCAATTGTGAAATTGTAAAATTGTAAATTAGTAAAATTAGAATCATGAAGGAATATAAATATACCATTAATGGTAACAAGTACGAAGTAGAGATTGGCGAAATCGTCGATAACGTTGCCACAGTAAAAGTGAACGGCGAAGACTTCAAGGTGGAGATGGAGCCCGAAGCAGAACCCGAGAAGAAGAAGGTGGTACTGGGCAAGCCTAAGGCAGAGACTGCTGGCGAAGCTCCTGTTGCTGCCGACACCGCCAACGTGAACACCAACAACGCCATCAAGGCTCCGCTGCCCGGCACGATTGTCGAGGTGAAGGTTGCCGTTGGCGACGAGGTTCAGGCAGGCGACGTAGTCGTTGTGCTGGAAGCCATGAAGATGGCCAACAACCTGGAAGCCGAGAAGAGCGGAAAGGTAACGGCCGTACTTGTTCAGCAGGGCCAGAGCGTTATGGAAGACGATGCGCTCGTAGTCATCGAGTAAACAACCCTTTTTATTTTTACGGTTTACGGATTTTCGATTGAATACCAATGTGGCGGTATTATGCTTGTTACATTTAAATTGAAAATCCGTAAATCGTAAATAAACGATATACTACAGTTTGTTTCCTTCTTTAGGGAACACCACACAAGGCTTGAACGTCTTGGCCTCCTCAAAGTCCATGAGGGCATAAGAGATGATGATGCACACATCGCCCACCAGCACCTTGCGCGCCGCTGCCCCATTCAGGCAGATGCAACCCGAGCCGCGTTCGCCTTTTATAATATAGGTCTCAAAGCGTTCACCATTGTTGTTATCTACTACCTGAACCTTCTCGCCCGCAATGAGGTTGGCGGCATCCATCAAGTCTTCGTCGATGGTGATGCTGCCCATGTAGTTCAGATTAGCCTCCGTTACCGTAACACAATGCAACTTCGACTTCAGTACTTCTATCATCATGATTCCTTATATTTAATGTGGTCAATCAGACGGATGGGAGTCTTGCCGCAATACACCGTAATACAGCCAACGACATAGGGAGAATCTTCCCAGGAGGAAACATCCTGTAGCGTGTTGCCGTCAACAATAGAGAAATACTCAACGTCAAGTCCGTCTATGGCATTGATGTCGGCCACCACTTTATCGTGAGTCTCCTGTACAGAATGCGTCTTGGCATAAGTGACGCTGGCCTTCAGCGCCTTATAGATGTTAGGGGCAATGGCTCGTTCGTCAGGAGCCAGCAGCGTGTTACGCGAACTCTTGGCCAAACCGTCCTCATCACGCACAATGTCGCACTCCACAATCTGAACGGGAATACCCAGATGGCGCACCATAGCCTTCACTACGGCAATCTGCTGCCAATCCTTCTCGCCAAAGTATGCTTTGTCAGGCTTCGAAATATAAAAGAGACGGCTCACCACCTGACACACTCCATTAAAGTGACCAGGACGATGGGCGCCTTCCATCACAGTAGAGACAGGAGGATACTCAAACTGACGCGTGTCGGGCGTAGGGTACATCTCCTCTACCGACGGTGCCAACACATAAAGAGCCAGACCTTTGGCAGAATTACCGTCTGCAGTTTCTTCTGCAAACGTCTTCTCCAACAACTCGCAGTCAGCCTCCAGCGTACGCGGATAGTTCTTCAAGTCATTCTTGTCGTTGAACTGCGTCGGATTAACAAAGACGGAAACCACCGTCACCTCGTTCTCCCTAACACTACGACGTACTAACGAGGCGTGTCCTTCATGAAGCGCTCCCATTGTAGGCACAAGGCCTACTTGGCGACCCTGCTTACGCTCATCAAACAAAGCGTTTTGTAAATCAGCAATCTTGTAAAATACTTTCATTACCCTTTTTTATTAGTTACAAAATCGGGTGCAAAATAACAACATTTTTATCAAATAAGAAAGAAATATCGTGAAAATATGCCAAATAAGACCCTAAAAATTCTAAAAAGCAACCGAAAATTCCGATTTTTCCATATTTTTTCGTACCTTTGCCATACAAAAACCAAGTATTTATGGCAAAGAGAATCTTATTCATCAATCAAGAGACTATACCTTACGTACCCGAAACCGAACTGGCCGTGATGGGCAAACGCGTCCCTCAGGTTATTCAAGAGCATGGCAACGAGATTCGCACCTTCATGCCCAAATGGGGTAACATCAATGAACGTCGGGGACAGCTACACGAGGTACAACGCCTATCAGGCATGAACCTGATTATTAATGATACTGACCACCCGCTGATTATCAAGGTGGCCACCATCGTACAGACCCGCGTACAGGTATATTTCATTGACAACGATGACTATTTTTCAAAGCGCCAGATGCTGCTGGACGAGAACGGCGAGGACTATCCTGACAACGGCGAGCGTACCATCTTCTTCGCACGCGGCGTTTTAGAGACGGTCAACAAGCTTCGCTGGGCACCTGACATCATTCATTGTCAGGGCTGGATGAGCGCAGTTATTCCCCTCTACCTGAAGACCGCCTACCGCGAAGAGCCGTCGTTTGCCAACACGAAGGTGGTTACGTCGCTCTTCACCAAGAGCCTCAATTCCGACTTGGGCGAGAACTTCAAGACGTGCATCGAGTTCAAGGACGCAAAGGCCAGCCTCCTGAAGAAGTATAACAACAACTTCAACTTCGAAGAACTGGGCAAGCTCGCCATCGACTATTCCGACGGCATCATCGAGGCCGACAAGGAGGTGAATGCCGACTTGCTGAAGTATGCCGTTGATAACAACAAACCTCTGTTGAGGTACCCGGGCGAGGACTTCGGCGAGGCTTACGAAGCCTTCTACGACCAACTATGTCAAGAATAAGCAACAAGCACATTATTATATTTTAAGGTAAAAATGAAAGCAAAATGGATCGCAGGGATTTTGTTGACAGCAATAACAATCTCTGCATGTGATGATGATACTGCAAACATCGGTTCTTCACTAACCAAGGACGTTGACCATTTCGCCATCGTCTCTGATACCTTTGACGTATCGACCCGTTCCATACTCATAGACTCTGTGCTCTCACAGAACAGCACCTGCTATCTGGGACGCATTAAGGACCCCATAACCGGCGACTACATCACGTCTGACTACACGTCGCAGTTCGTACAGCTTGAATCTATGGCAAGCGATCTTTTCCCGATAAAGGATAACATGGTTAGCCGCGACCTGGCAGACAACATTATTGCCGACTCCTGCCACCTGAACGTCTATATCGTATCATCGGTGGGTGACTCCCTGGCACCTATGGGCCTGAAGGTGCAGGAAATGAAGATTCCTGTTGCCGAAGGACAGTTCTACTATACCGACTTCAGCCCCGAGGAAGACGAGCTCGTACGTACAGACGGCATCATGAAGCAGAAGACCTACACCTTTGTAGATTTTCTGAAGAGCGAGGATTTGCGTAACACGACAAACTACATTCCCTACATCAACATTCCCATCAACGACCCCTACACCGACAAAGACGGCGTTACATGGAGTAACTACGGCTCGTACATCATCAACAGCTACTACAATCATCCCGAATACTTCAAGAACTCGTTTACGTTCACCAAGAACGTTTGCCCGGGCTTCTACTTTAAGAGTACTGACGGCGCAGGACTGATGTCGCAGATTTATACCACCGAGCTGAAAGTCTATTACCGCTACTACGGCGATACCGTCACCGTCGGCAACCGAACCTTCACAGGTACTACCGAGGTAAAACAGACAACGACTATAACCAACGACAAGAAGCGCCTGCAACAGCTGGTTGCTGACAACAGCTGCACCTACCTGAAGACACCGTCAGGCATTTTTACCGAGGTGGAACTGCCTGTCGAGGACATTATGCGTGGTCATGAGCACGACTCCATCACCTCTGCCAAGATTGTCTTCCAGACCTATCAGACCGATACCGACATCTGCTTCGATAATGCCTCCTATCTCGTCATGGTGCCCAAGGCAAAGATGTTCTCCTTCTTCGAGAACAACGAGTTGCCTGACAACAGAACATCGTACCTGGCCCAGCTAAGCAAGAAGACCGACAGCTACGAGTTCGGCAACATCTCGATGCTGGTGACACAACTCTATAGGAACAGGGCAAGTAATGATGCCGACTGGAACAAGGTAGTGCTCATTCCTGTGGAGTGTACGCTGGGGTCTTCGTCAACAACGACAACCACGACTACTGCGACGACTGCCACTAAGGTGTCGAACCTGATGTCGCTGACCAACACACGACTGGTAGGCGGCAGCGAGAACACTCATGCGCCGGTTACCATCAGCGTTATCTACATGTAGTTTAACGATTTTAGTTGACTACTTGGAGCCTTACTCACGATAAGGGTTGACCCGGGTTAAACTTAATTTTAATTCACGTTGACTCGACTTTACGTTAGTCACAATTTGGGTTGTTGCGAGTGCAAATTTACGTATAAATTCACATTCATGCAAGTATTTTTCTGATTATTTTGCGTACTGTGCGGTTGAAAACGGCATGTTTGTGAGTTAAACTTTGCTAATCAGCTTCCTTGCATTTCAGTCCGTT
>FLNX01003306.1_pt1 | contig 90759 bp, 80 predicted proteins | sample 1140341 | NCBI WGS metagenome assembly FLNX01 (sample SAMEA3878208, study PRJEB12797) | bioreactor metagenome | biome: Moose rumen | place: Sweden | collected 2011-10
CATAAAGGGCTCCCGCAAATTTTAATTTGAGGGAAGAGGAGGAAGCACAACAACCATATTTGTTACGGAGTAACTTAATCGTTGATTGTCGCTTCCGACGAGGCAGACATAATGAAAAGGCGTTTATTGAACGTTGTTTGCGACTCGATGAAATCTTCGCAACATTTCGTACTTAGTCCGAGCAACAGCCAATGAATGTCTACGGGATATGTAATATCCGTACTGCATGCTATGTGTGCAGTATGTTTGCATATCAAGCGTGGACTTCGGTTGTTTTTCTACTAAGTACAGGGATTGCGAAGCCCTCATCGAGCGTGAAGACCAACAGACCTCCACGCCCTTTTTGTATATGTGCTGCTTTATGGTTAGGTCGCTGCTCTTTCTCTGCTGTTTGACCCTTGTCAAACACTAAGGAACTTCGAAGGAAGAGCGAAGCAGGATAGACTGACTAATGTACGATTTTAAGATAAAAGGATAAGGGTTACCTTTTCACAAAAACACAACATATAGAAATAAAACAATCTAATATTAAACGATATGCAAACACTAATTGCAAACACCGGTATTCAGATGTTTAGAAAGAGAGTCAATCTAAACTTGCAGAATATCCGTGACAAGATGTATTTCCGTGAATGGTTTGATGTAAGTACATTCAAACTCTCATTAGAGTTAGCACATTACTTTGCTAATGACGATGTATATGTGCGCAAGCGTGACCTTTGGCTACAAGGATTTATGCCAACAGGCGAAGTGAGGAATAGTTGGGAAGAGATAAACCGAACTACAAGTGATATTACACAATTTCGTAGTGAGGAAGTGTTTGCTATATCGGCTCAATCTCTACAGCGAGGAGCTCATCCAATTCTTAATAAGTTTCTGAATATTTGGTTGCCTTTCCCATATTTTGAATATAATACGGCTGGAAAGTTGGGCATTGGTCCTTTCAACTGGGCAAGAATAAAGGTTGTTCCCACTGGTGATATTATTGATAGTTGTGTTGAATGGGATATTGTTGTCGCTATTGATACGACTGCGGTCTATGATGATGGTAATTATTCTGATGACTACAAAGAGACCCCTGTATTCCCCAACGAGTTTGAACAGCAGAAAAAATTTGGTGTGTGCGACAGCGACTTCAATCTGCTGACTTTCTGCTCATCAGATGACAACAAGAGTGAATGGATTGATAAATATATAATGCGTATTGTACACAATACAAATGATATAAATAGTATTACAGACCCACACCGCTTCAATTATCTTGCTTCATATATTTTCTTCATTAACCTAATTCGCAAATATGCAGTTTTACCCGACATTACCTTATATAAAGATAGAAATGTTTCAAAGATTACAAATGTTGATTTAGTGGTTGATATGGGTAATTCAAAGACTACGGCTCTATTAGTGGAGGAAAATGATTTTACCCGTACTCGTATGTTGCATCTCCAAAATTTCACGCAACCACAATATACTTCTAACGATTCATTTGATATGAATGTAGCTTTCCAAAAAGCAGATTTTGGAGATATGGGATTAGAGAATACCACACAATTTTTATTCCCCAGTTTTTTGCGTTTAGGAGACGAAGCAAAGTATTTGATGTACAACGCCAAGAATGGAATGTTAACAAGTGAACGACTTTCCATATGTTCAAGCCCTAAACGCTATTTATGGGATTCTAAAAAGCGCAAGTGTGAATGGGAATATACATTGGTGAATGCGCAGAATGATACTGATTATGAACCGATATGGATAGATGGTATATCTAATCAACTCAATGAAGACGGGACATTATCCGCTGATGGTGCACAAGGTGATATGAGTTTATACTCCCGCCGTTCGCTTATGACATTCTCCTTCTTAGAGATACTGGCACAGGCACGCATGCAAATCAATGGTCATGAGTTCCGCGATGAAATGGGCAATATCAATTCTCCGCGTAAAATAGGTAGAATTATTATTACATGCCCCACTGCAATGTCGCGCAGTGAGCAGATTGCTCTGCGCAAATCAGCAGAGGAAGCCTTCGTCCTATTAGAGCGTTTTATCAGTCAGACAAGCAATACTCCATTAGATTATAAAGGCTTGTCTCGTATGATAGAAATTGTGCCAAATGTTCAAGCATTGAAAAATATAGAGGAACGCACTCAATGGACATACGATGAGGCTACTTGTTCTCAACTTGTGTATCTGTGTGCCGAAATCGTAGAACGCTATAAAAACAATTGCGAGGAATACTTTAATTTGTATGGTAAAATAAGGACAGACCTGAATGGCTATAATAAAAAGTCGCTAACCGTAGGTTCGCTTGATATTGGTGCTGGCACCACAGATTTGATGATATGCGCTTACGAATATTCGTCAGTAGGACAAACAGCTATCAAACCCATACCTCTCTTTTGGGAAAGTTTCTACATTGCCGGTGATGACATGCTCAAAGCCTTTGTTCAGCAGATTGTCATTGAAGGACCACATGCGGTTGTAAGCAATCGTCTAAAGAAAATGGGATTGAGCAACATCACGCAGATGTTAGCAGATTTCTTTGGTGCAGATACTAACCGCTTGACGTTTAAGCAACGTCTGCTTCGCAAAGACTTTAACTTGCAAATATCTGTGCCTATTGCACTGAAATATCTTGATGCAGCGCAGAAACAAGAAAAGAAAACTACTTTCCATTGGAATGATATATTTACTAATCTTCAGCCAAATGCCAACTTGTTGGATAAGTTCTATGAGCATTTTGGCTTTCATATTGAAGATGTTGAATGGGAGTATGATGAGAAAATTGTCAATGATATCATTGTCGCTCAGTTTGATGACCTGCTTAAGAAAGTAGCAGCCGCAATGAGTGTCTATCAATGTGATGTTATCATATTGTCAGGTCGCCCAACATCCTTAAAACAAGTAGAAAACATATTCTTAAAATACTATCCTGTTTCGCCCAATCGTCTTAAAGTACTCAACAATTACCGTGTTGGTCGTTGGTATCCTTTCCAGAATGGCGATGGCTATTTCACTAATCAGAAATCCATCGTTGCTGTTGGTGCTTTGCTTGGCTACATCGCATCCACACAGGGAGGATTCCATGGCTTGTCAATAGACTTGAGCGAGTTGCAAAAACGCCTATTACCTACCACCGATTATTTCGGTGTACTCAATAGTGCCACAAATACCATGTCTAAGGCATTTATTTCTCCAAAGAATAATGCAGCAGATATACAAATTAACGACCTCCCCTTGAAAATAGGAACGCGCCAATTAGGAACTCCTTCTTATCCGGTTCGTTCATTTTATCGCTTAGATTTCAATGATGAGGGAATAGAAGACCATTTGCGCAAAAAAGGCTATCTCGATGGGGCAGAGATGGCAAGTCAGGTTGCAACCATTAAGACCAGCATTAGGCAAAGAACGCCATTGACTATCCATATTGTGCGCGAAGATTACACAATGGACAAAGAACAACTGATTTTAGATTCAGTTGTTGATAAGTATGGTGATGATGAAGGGCTTCCTATCAATTTCTTTCAGTTACAAATTCAGAGTCTTAACGAGGACGAAGATTTTTGGCTTGACTCTGGAGCGTTTAATCTCTCAATAACAACTCTTTAATACAAATCGTATGATACCAACAATAGATAAACAACTTGATAATTTGGCTCTTGCTATCAACTGGGTAAAAGTCAATCTTAAAGGCGAACGCCAACAGTCGGCATACGACAGTTTAGTAAAGAAGCGTATTCAACTCAACAAGATAAAAACAGCGTTGCAGGAAAATCCTGCTGCTGTACTATATGGTGAAAGTCAACAAGGTAAATCATATTTGGTTAGTTCGTTGCTTTCTACAGAAGACTCTGCCTTTAAAGTTATAGATACGGACAATAATCAAGAGTATGATTTTATTACCAAAATCAATCCTATAGGTGCAGGAGCAGAATCTACAAGTGTAGTTACGCGCTTTTCTGTCCGTCAAGTTTCTTCTGTAAAGGGCTTTCCTGTAAAAATTAAACTCCTTTCAGTTTCGGATATGGTTCTTATTCTATGCGACACATATTATAGTGATGTTAAAGACTATGTCCAACCAATGAAAGAGAATGATATTCGCCAAACCGTTCAAAAATTAAAAGAGCGCATATCTACGCAAACAACAAAACAAACTTTGGTCTGCGAGGATGATGTATTGTTAATGCAAGAGTACTTCAACCAACATTTTCATTCTAAGGCACCTTATATTTTTGATGCAGATTATTTCCGAAGTGTTTCAAGTTTTATCGAACAAGCCGGCATCAATGATTGGAGCGATATTTTCTCGATACTTTGGAACAACAATCAGCAACTGACGGCATTATTTAATAACATCTTGCAACAGTACAAGCAAATTCAGTTCGCAACTGAATTATATGTTGGCTATGATGTTATCTTACGAGATGGAGCAGCAATATTGGATGTAAAACGCCTTCACGAACTATACGACTCTGCAAGTGCTAAACCCGTTACTGTCGTATTACTAAATGGTGGAGTTCAAAACAAGTGTACAATATCATCTTCGTATTTGTGTGCTTTAACCGCAGAGGTTATATTACAACTACCAAAGGCTCTAACAGAAGAAAAGGCATTCTTGCAAAGTTCAGACGTTTTAGATTTTCCTGGCGCACGAGCAAGGTTAGATAAGAGAGAAGAAGATATTGTTGATAGTACACTTATGCCACAGATGCTCCTTCGTGGCAAAGTTGCATATCTCTTTAATAAGTATTCAGATAATCTCATGATAAACACTCTTCTGTTTTGTCATGGAAAGAAACAAGCAGGACCTCGATTTATGCCTGACCTGCTAAAGAACTGGATAGAATCGTTTGTCGGAAATGATGCAAATGCCCGACAACTATTCATGCAAAAAGCACGCATATCGCCACTATTTGTAATCGGAACAATGTTTAATCTCGATTTGCAAAAAGACCAAAACGATATTAGCGGAGAAACGAAATCGCTGACCGCTCGTTGGCAACAGCGATTTGAAACTGTTTATCACAAAGAGTTGTTTGGGGAAGACTGCAAATGGTTAGATCAGTGGACACCGCAAGAACCTTTCAAAAATTTCTACTTTTTGCGTGACTTTTACTACTCGTCAGAAGAACAAAATAATATATTCCGAGGCTGGACTCGTGATGGAGGTAAAGAGTGTGAAGAAGTTATTCCGGACAAATATCCTAACTTCCGAGAAAAACTAAAAGAGAGTTTTTTGCAGTACCCATTTGTGCAACAGCATTTTGCTAATCCAGAAAAAGCATGGACTGAAGCTGCTTCAATGAATAAAGATGGTTCAAACTATATCATCCGTAATCTGACTGTAGCTGCACAAAATATCAATGCCGCTCGTGAAGATAAGTTCCAACGCGATCTTGCAGACATCAATATAACCATAATCGCGGAACTTAAGAAATACTACCACGATGAAGACTCCGACAACAATATGTTGCAGGCAAAGCGTTTGGCAGGTGAGACACAGGCCGCTTTAGACGTTGCCTTTGGACGTGACCCATATTTCTTTGGAAAGATGATGCAGCACCTTATTCTTAATGAAGGTGATGTATATAGAATTTTCCATGAGGAGTTCCAAAAAACAAATCTTACCGAGCAAAAAGATTTAGGCAAGTATGTATATATCCGTATGAAGGCAGTAGGACTGTCACCTGATAACACATTTGAAACGAATTTGAATATTCTTGCTCGTGCATACGAAATGTCTTCTGATGATTGTAAGCAATATTTTGAAAGTCGTGGCATTGATTTACAAGAGTTATTCTCTGACCCTGACAACGGAATGAAAAATATATCTCAAACACTTGCTGAATTGCTTGAAAATTATTGGTTTGACACATGGTTACATCAAATAAATTATGAGCACCTAAAACAATTGTTAGATGAAACAACTCTAAATAGCATTCTTGATATGCTGCATGCTTTGTATGGCAAGTTAGAACTAACTAAACTTGTTGCACAATCTATTCGCCAGTATGTAGATAAATTTGGAACTAATGTCGATGAGATTCAGGAAATGATAGCAGATATGTGTGCGGAGATACTCAATAAGTTTACTTCTAATGTAGGATATAACTATTTGAGTGACGATGCTATTCAATCTCTTAAAGAGGCTAATGATAAACAACATCTCGGATTGAATTTCTCTTTCGACAAACAGTCAGAACAACACATTGCTCCTGCTAACATTGCTGAGATTTTCGATGCAATGGACGACCTTGATGCCATTAAAAATAATCTTGGAGAACGCCTACAGTATGTACCCGGCTTTAATAGCAGAAAGCGATGGAGTGAATTGCTCAAAATAGGTTTTATACAAACGCAGGACATTCCTAACTACGATGTTGCCGCCAACAAACAATTAGGTGAAATAAAAACAAAATTTGAAACTATAAATCAGTAAGCCTTATGCCACAAGTTAAAGGAAGTATAGCCTTATGTTCTTCGCCTCGTTCACTGGTATGCGATGAGCAAGGAGTTGGTAGTTTTCCATTATGGAAACGCTACGACCAACTTTTGAAAATCATAGAAAAGCACGTACCATCGCAATACCAATCATTTTTAGCACGACCAGTTGAGGTAAAAGAAAACGATGACAGGCATCTCGTTTGGTATGCAGAAGCCGAGACAGGAACTTTGCCCAAGCGATTGACTCTGTTAGAAGCAAACGAGCAAAGTAAATATCAACATATCAAAGACCAAACGATTGCAATATATAAAGCAGCCGTTGAAGCGTGTGAAAAATCCGGAGAGACTTCTGATGCAGAACATATTAGAAAAGCAATGAAATATGTTGGTAACTTTGACGACTATTTCTATTGCTTTGACGACAAGGTGGTAGTTGTCGTATGGGGTATGCGACCACGCAATGCAGCTGAACCACAAAGTTGTGTCATCGACAAATTGATACATCCCAATCAAAGTTATACTATCACATTTGATTTGGGCGAACATGGAACATCTACATCGCAGTTGGAATTACATAAACGCACTACCGACCAACCAATAGGCGCACATCAAGTACCGCAAGTAGAGGCTAAAGCCGGTTATAAATTCCTTGGTTGGGATAACGAACCAGTTGGGTATAAAGTAACGAAAGATATCACTTTTGTTGCTCAATACGAAAAACTTATAGAACCCCCTACACCTCCAACGCCCCCTACACCCCCTATACATATTACACCACAACCTAACTTTTATACCGTTCGCTTTGAAGATGAAAAGGGCAATGAGTTATCATCCTGCAGTGTAAAAGAAGGAGATGTAATTCCAGCAGATGCTGTTCCATCTGTACCCAATAAGGAGCATTACAAGTTCGCAGGTTGGGGCAGCGATGTGCAAACGCCAGTACATGAAAATCGTACATATCGACTTCGTTATGATAAGATTCCACTCTCTTGGTGGGAGCGATTCAAACTATGGTGGAAAGAAACAGGTTGTCTCAAATGGTTACTTCGCCTACTACTGCTATTATTACTTCTTTTGTTATTGTTATTCTTAATGAAGAATTGTCATGGTGGTGGTTGCTCACGCCCACAACACGACCCAGTATCTTTCTACGATGGTAATAACCCATTTATCTCGGATGACCCAACGCAAGGAGGAGGTCGAGTGTATCAACCTATTTCACCAGAAGATCCTGGTTTTGGTTTCTTACCGAACGAGCCAAATAAACCTCTCCCAATAGATGATGGTGACTTGATAGACGATGAAGATGGTAGTCGCAAGATTATTGCAGACCGCCTTAATGTCTTGCTCGATGATGACAACCTAACCATCAATCAATTCGCTGCTGATTTCAAAGCAGTCTATACAGGCGAACAATACAAAATTATTTATGCTGACCCTTTAATAAAACGCTTGCAACTTCAGGTGCCTGCTAATGAGCGAGTACAAATAAAACAAGAACTTGTAAGTAAACTGCCGGAACAATATAATACTGATAATACTTTTGTATGGGATGAGGCTTTGATGACAACATCTTATGTACCTAATGATAATCGTATTGGTGAATGTTGGTATCACAATACCATTAAAACATATTCAGCATGGGACATAACAATGGGTAGTGAAGACATTGTTGTTGCAGTTGTTGATGATGGTTTTGCTCTCAATCATGAAGAATTTAATGGGAAAGTAGTAAAGCCTTATAATGTATTCACAAAAACAACGGATGTACATGAGTCGAAAGATAAGCATGGCACTCATGTGGCAGGATTAGCAGTTGCCTTGGCGAATAACCAGCGTGGTATTGCAGGAGTGGCTCCCAATAGTAAACTCATGCCCATCAAAGTATTCGATGACAATGGTCATACAAGTACGATGTGTGTATTAGATGGCGTTCTTTATGCTGTGTATAATGGCGCAGATGTAGTTAATCTATCACTTGGTATGATGATTAACGCGCAACTGCCTACACAAATGCAACAAGAACTTATCCGAAGTTACTTCAAAGAGGAAGAAAGGGTTTGGAAGAAAGTATTCTCAATAGCCAATCGCAACAATACTGCTATTGTTATTGCCGCCGGCAATGAGAACCTCATGGCAGGTATAGAGCCTATGCATCGTTCAGAAGATGTCATCGTGGTTGCTGCTGTTGGCGAAAATCATAACCCACTCTACGATAAAACTAATTTTAGCAACTATGGGGCATACACAGATGTTTCTGCACCAGGGTTAAACATCGTTAGTACTGTTGGCAAAAACAAGTATGAATCAATGTCTGGCACCAGCATGGCTTCTCCTATTGTTGCTGGTGCAGTCGCTCTTATTAAAAGTGTTAATCGTCCACTTTCTACTTCGCAGATACGCACCATATTGCAGGAAACAGGCTTAGAGGTTAATGGTAATATCGGCAAACTAATCCAGTTGGATAAGGCACTTGCAAAAGCACAAAACACCGATGCAAATATAATTGACACACACCCTGAACCTACAACTGGTTCTGTTCAGATTCTGCTTGAATGGCATAACTATAACGACCTTGACCTCATTTGCCAAGATCCATTTGGGGATGTTGTGTGGTACAAACAAAAAACCGTACCAAGTGGTGGTATGTTAGAAATAGATATGAATGCCGGAAATCAGTATTCTTCTTCACCAATAGAAAATATCTATTGGCGCAAAGGTGGTGCACCCAAAGGCGATTATAAAGTAGGTGTTCTCTACTATAAACGCCACGATACACAATATGCCTCATCAGAATTTAAGGTTACTGTGCGTTATGGTGATAATGAACGCTCTTTCAAAGGCACAGCCCAAACTGAAGGAGAAGTATTAACAATCTGTGATTTTACACTTGAATAAACTTAAAACGAATATATTATGCAAACAAAACAATCAAAATTTCCCATTGGATGGGTTATTGCTATTTTTATCCCATCAGTAGTAATACTTTTATTTAGTATTCTCAACGTCTGTCTTGAGGGTATAACAGTTAAAGGTATTATAGGTATTTTAACCCCATTTATAAGTCTATTGTTTCTTTACATGGCAATGTACGAGAAAAAAGAAATGATGACAATAAACTTCAAGAAAGCTGCTATTTTAGAATTGCTATTTTTAGTGCTCCTTATATGTACCGAATTAGTTGGTACTATTGCAGGAACTAATCATTATTTCAATGTTTGGATAAACAAAAAAACTGAAATATTTACAACAGCAGAAGAGCAAGTTAAGCAACTTGAGAATATGTACTCTAACTATAATGCTTATACTACGGAACGTATAAAAGACTATGATAATTGGCTGAGCGAATTAGAAAAAAATCCGAACTCACAAAAGGCAAAAAATACTTTCAAAGATGGAGCTAATCGCGAGAGATTAAAGACGGCGCTTGAAAATGCTATAACATGTAAAGATGACCAAAACGAGAACGAACGATTAGCCTCTAATTGGTTAGAACAAATAAAAATAGGAGGACCAATTTTACAAAAGAAAAGAGTCCAGCAAATAAGTGAACATTTAAATCGTATTTGTAATCAACTTAATAATAAGGCTAACAGTTATGACAAAGATAACCCTGCATATTTTTGGACTTATCCATTAGATGTAAATGATAAGATAATGCAATTGTTTGAAACTACAGAAGGAGAAAAGCCTAATACTTTTGCAATTCTTCTTGCACTTATTTGTTGTGCAATAATGCTTATACCATATATCTCAATTCAAAGAGATGGTCGTAGTAAGGGTTTGATATATGAGATATTAAGTAATCGTCAAGAACAAGAAGGAGGATTAAAAATTTAACAACTTACAAATATGATACTTTCTAAACAACAAATTGACAATATATTGGCGGCAATGCCGATGTCAGTACAGCAAGAAACTGTCTTGGATAATATCGCAGAAACGATAGCTGGTGGTGAATTAGACTTTGAGACACTGCAAACTCATGGACTTGATTACTCATTACAACAAGTACTCAAACAAAAGATAGAGGAACAGAGAGTTGTGCTAAAAGAAAAAGAAGAGTCTGAGTTGTGGGACAAATGTGACGAGGAAAATACCGTACAAGCATATGATGAATATTTAAGCAAATTTCCAAACGGAAAGCATGCCGATAGAGCTCGTCGAAATAAAGATCGCCTCATTATAGATGATAATAAACATCTGTATATAGATGAGATAAAACAAAATATAAATGCCTATGCTCCGGATGAATTGGCGGAAAAAAATATTACTTTAAACGACATACTGAACGCTGGCATAACAATTCCTAACGTAATTCAAAACATTTGGGGAAAGGAGAGAATTTCTTTGCAATTTGGTGATAAAACAGCGGCTATACCATCTGGTCGAACAGAAATTTATTTTTGGGGGACTACAAGTTCTGGTAAGACATGTACACTTGCGGCTCTATTAAGTAGGGCTAAAGATTTAGGACTAATACAATTCTTAGGGGGCAATGGTAGATTGTATATGACACAACTTTCTAATATATTCAAAGATGGTACAGCAATCCTACCTCCAGGCACTTCAACTGGTAAGAATCAAGCTCTTTTGTGCAATCTAAGAGACAAACAAAAAAACGAACATCCTTTGGCTTTAATCGAAATTGCAGGTGAAATTTATAAATGTTTTTCTCGTAGTGTCAATAACCAACATATTAAACCAGAATATAAACCAGCTCACGATGATTTGCTGGAATATCTGAATAGTTCAAATAATCCGAAATATCATTTCTTTATCATTGATGTAAGTAATGATAAAATTGATAAAGATGGATTAAGTCAGATTGATTACTTAACAGATGCAGCAACATATTTTAGTGAAAATAATATCTTTAATAACAAAACAGCAGGTATTAGTATCATAATAACAAAGAGTGATTTGTTGGGCAATACTGAAAAAGAAAAAGGGGAACAAGCTATTGCATTACTTAAAAAGAAATATTTAAACTTCGTAGAGTCGCTTAGGAGTATTGCCTATAAGCATAAACTCATAGCTAAACAATCAGATATGTTGGATGTATATCCATTCTCCATAGGAACGGTATATTTCAAAGAGATGTGTATATTTAATCCACAACCATCCGATAAAATAATATCTATATTACAAAATAATATAGCAAAGACAGACACTGGTAATAGATGGGAATTCTTTAATAGATAAGTAAATATGGCATATATTATAGCACATGGAACTATGGATGGATATGAACAATATCCCAAACATAGTATATATGCGGAACGAGCGAAAGCTATTTTTGACATCCGCGAAGAATTAGATTCGGGCAATGGATTCTTATCAAAACCTATTGGCTATTACATTACATCCGATACAGACGGAGTTTGGATTAGTGTTGTTAAACTAATGCGCGATGGAGAAAGTGATGGTAATAGACCTGGATTCTTTGCAATATCAGCGTATATCGAATCTACTCAGATAGTGAGTGGTAAGTATCTAAAGGACCTATTAGATGATTTGATGCAATATTATCTACGGACTTATACTAATGGGATGAGAACTTGCAGTATTGGAGTTGATTGGTCTTTTATTGAAAAGGCTGCTATAGAACTTAATTCAAAATGTACTCAACGAAATAGGAAAATTGACACAAACTATTCTATTTCCGACAGATTTGCATATGTTAATGCAATTACAGATGATGATATTATTAAGTTCTTTGACAAACCTTTTCAACCGGAATTTGGTGAATATCGAACTGTATTTATAGGAACATCTTTACAAAATCAAGATAGATTAACTATTCAGACATCACTCGAAATAGATTTTGATAATGAAGAATATTCTATTATTTGGAATGGAGATACAAAAAGATACCCGAACCTCCCACAAAAAATTAGGAAAAAAGACATAGATAATGGTTCATACTTGTTCGTGAAGAAATACTATCGTAGTGATATAGTACTGTTCAAAGATGGTATTATAAATAATGATAATAGTACTATTGAATTGACTATTCCGGAATTAACTGCTGAACAATACATAATTGAGTTTGATTGTCAATATCCAGAAGCGGTAGTTGAATTATGTGCTCAAAATGAAGAACTAATAAATCCAAGAAAAGGTGTAGATAAAAATCATATTGTATTTTTTGGGGAACAGGTAGAATTACAATGGGTAATCACACTTAAAATTGTAAACGGTTATAAATCTCAACCTATTACGATTTATCCCAAGAACTACCTAAACTCCGTATGTAAGTTAGATGTAGTTAAACTACAAACTATAAATATACAGATTCTAAATGAGAAAGGAACAAATGTAACTAAAAATTATAACAAGTTATTTGTTATTCATCATATGTTTAATAATATAGATGCCAACTATATTTATGATGATAATAATCTTGTTCTTGAAATAATAGAAGGAGAGGATTTTCTTACTCATTATTCTTTTAATATCCGAACATCTGATAGTCACCCTTTTCAAATTGATGATTTGAAAAAACGTAAGGAAGGACTCTATTACACGACTATCCACAATATACAATCAAATAAAAATCCTCATGAAGAACAATTCAAAACTATAGATATATTACTACCTAACAGAATGTCCGCTGATGATATTAAAGCCGTGTTTAATGGTATACCCATAGACATGGAATATCATGAAATGGATAATAGCCATTATAAATACATAATTAAGATACCTAAAAATAATCATAGGACAGACTTGAGTTTCTACACAAAGAAAGATGATAAACTATTAAGTGTAGATTACTATGATGATGATATTATTAAGTTACATCACGATGATGATACTATTAAGTTATATGGGGAAAAAACAATTGACCCTATACTACTTATAAAAAGAGCAAGTATCATATTAGGCTTACTTATAATAGCTGCAGCAATTGTAATTGGTGGATTAGTATTACTGAAAATTATTCCTAACCCATTCAAAAAAAATAATTCAAATAATGTAACGGCAGCGGAAAGAATAATTACAGATAATTCCCCTAAGTCGTACAACGAAGAATTAGATAGTATTCTGATTGCCCAAAATGACATTTGGGACTATGAGCAGATTTCTCAATGGGTCGGGAGATACGATTCTTTAATTGTGAAAGGAAAAATCAAACAATCAGATGCAGCCTATCCTTTATATAAGCAATTAGTGTGGTTGCAATGTAGAAGGTCGCTTAACGAATCTGATTTTGAAAAACTTAAGAATCTTATCAATAAGGAATATCCAGATAGCACTAAAAAGGAGTTCTTGTCAGAAATATTGAATGGGAATAAACAGCAACTCAACAACTTTAGAAACGCAATAACAAGCGACACAACTTTTCATAAAAAAACTTATAAGGATATAGTTAATATGTATAATAAATGTGCACCTTCAAAAACAGAGACACCAAAACCCAAGGAAACAGTTGTGGTAAAGAAAGATTCCATCAACAATAGATATGAAGAAAACTAACTAAACATATAAGAATATGAAATACTTAAAAATTTTTATCATTGCACTTTCTGCTATTGCAGTGTGTTTCGTGATCTACTACATTACCAAACCGGTAACTGTGGAAGATGTAAGTGATGTAGAAGATGTGCCTATTGCACAACAGAAAATCAGAGAAAAAATAAAGAACAAAATAATTAATGCATCGGATGATAAATTTTGTTGTGTTGATGCTTATCAAGAGATTAAAGGTGACATTGACTTTCAATATCAAAAAGAAACGCCAAATGAAAATATACATCGTACTTTGATATATGAATTGGAACGAGAATATACTACGAAGTTTATTCGGCAAGCAAAACATCATTTTGCTACTCCCAATTGGAAAGCAAATGATGAAGATGTTATCTCAAGGGAACTAAACCGATGCTCTAAATTTGCATGTAATATTGGCGAAAACAACTCTTTAGTAAACGATGAACTGAAAAGAATAAAAGAAATAAAAACGCAATATGACAGTCTTAAGGCGTATTATAACAAAGTGAAAACTGCATCGGAACAAAAACCTAAGCAAGATGTTAGTTCTCTATATGGCAAAGATGATTGGGATAAAGAAACCACTAAAAAATTGCTAACTCAAACATTTAGCTTAAAAAATGAGTTACTTCATTGCAATTACTACGCATTAACTACAAAAGAGGCAGTTCGCTCAACACTTAAAAAAGGACACACAAGTTTTATTGAAAAGAAATTAAAATATGCCGAAACGGAAGCTAAATCATATAATTTCAATGAACATCGCGCACAAGATTACCGAACAATGTGTGGCAAATTAGATACATGTTTTAATACTTATGAGGAATTATGGGGTGACTGTCCACAAGAATGGATAAACCGAATGAAAAGTTGGCGAATATATACTGAACCTCAAATAAATAACTAATATGAGAAAAATTTATTTATTGATAACATTGTTTATTCCGATGTTCATCTTAGCACAGAGTGATGATGAGCCTTGTGCATCCTTTCAAGGGATGTACGATAAAAAAGTAGTGGAAAACTCTGTTCTTCGTAGTGAAGTGGAACGGCTGCATGAAGATTCTATTTCACAAGAGGCTACGATAAGCACACTTGTGCAAGATACAGCACAGTTAGGTCAAACATTGCGAGCCACGAAACAATATCTTTCTAATGCAGAGCAAGAGTTAAAGCTGAAGAACAGCCTTCTTGCACAATGCCGCAAAGATAGTGCACAAATGCAAAAGCAACTAAAAAAATGCAGTATTGAAGATATTCAGCGAAATGAAGATAGTATTCAGTCGTTAAATCATAACATCGCAGTACTCAATGATAGTGTAGCGAACTTAAACAAACGAATTAGACACGACTCAAAGATTTTGCAAAAACAAAGACAAGAGATTGACAAACTAAATGCTATTATTGCTTATCTTGATAAACAATTTGCTAATAAATCGGTTGATGACTTGTACGTAATGACTGACAAAAAAGAACTAATGATGATCGCTGATATATATGGCAAGTTAGGCAAAGAGTTACCAAAGAATCTTCAACTTGCGCTTACTTGTTTTAACGCTGAAGAATTAGCAACGGTAAAGTATGATAAAGTGCAAATAGACAGAGCTATTGCCACATTGCCACAAAATACAAGAGTTGGCAAAGTTATTGCAAAACGTTTGCAAAATTATACAGTCGTTAATACAGCAGCAAAAGATAAGTGGAATGAAATAGCAACAAAAGTGTGCAATGTAACTATTGAAGATACGAACTTTGCTCAATTTGATGCCAAACAACGTATTTGGCAGCGAACTCAGAAGTTCCTTAATCAATATCCTACGCTTTCAAACGATTATCCTTATATTGCAGAACAACTGCAATATATGCTCCGTCAGATATGGGAAAACGCTAACAACTTCAATAAAATTCCGAATCCATTTGAATAATTATGTGTATGCAGAAGTTAGAACAAGATTTGTTATTGGGTTCTTTGAATTAAGATGACCAGTTTTTTCCAACAATTGAGGATACCACTAATGCCGTATGGAATCGTCAATGGTTTGAAAACTATGAAGGCTACGCTGATAAATATCGTGATGCAGTAATTGGTCTTTATGAAAATAGTTGCGATATATTCGATAAGGATAGGTATGCCTATCCAATAATGTTTCTATCACGACATTGTATAGAATTGAGATTAAAATCTATTATCCATTATCTTAAAGCCGTTGAAAAGAATAAAAATCAACACACGCATAGTTTATCATCATTATGGAATACAGTTGACTCTGTGTATGCAGGAGAAAAAGTTGGTGCCTATAAACAAGCAACTCAATTAATCAATGAACTTAATAGATATGATTGTAAATCTGATACATTCCGTTACCCAATACATAATGATAACACTCGGACCAATACAGCAGAATTTATAAATATTGATGTTTTCTACCGAACATTTAGAAAATTAGATGTATTTTTAGAAGGTATTGAGGCAGAACTTCAAAACGTTAATGATATCAAAACGAAATAGTATTCAATGCCTATCTCTTCGGTATCGTATAAGTATCTCTATAGTGGAAAATGCTGCTGGAGAAGGTTACCTTTAGGGTAGAAAACGACATATATAATAAAACACAACACTAAAATCTTACTACAATGAAAAGATTCCTATTTATTGCACTTACTCTGACACTATTGGGAGTAGCGAGTGCAGAAGGACAACAAACAGTAAAGTATGTATCTGCCCCAAATTTTTCAGGGCAAGTTCTACAAAGTGAAGGCATACATGATGCTTTAAGTCTGACACAGGTATCTGTAACTCCTAATGAAATTACTGATACAGATGAATGGTTTCGTAAAAATGACATTCAAACTGACTATAAGAGATATAGTTTTTTTGGATATAAATCGGACGAAGCTGAAAACGTTAGACTCAAAAAATTCTTTCCGGCAATGTTTGGCGATTACGTAATAATATATTGCGAAGAGTATAGTTCTTATTATGCCGTTTATTATACCATTCAAGGTGAAGGCTATGGTGGCATTGTCTTTTTAGCACTTTTTGATAAACAATTCAATCAAATAGCAGCATTAGACTTTTCAGCACTTATGTATGCACCTAAAACTAAACAAGGAGATGAAGACTACGTTAGGCAAACTATATCTAATGCTCATTTAGTAGGCAATATATTATACATACAGCATGGGCATCATACCTATGCAGCATCTTCTTATAATCAAAACGCATATATCTCAGCAGTTAATCTCAAAGATGGAAGTATTATATGGACGTCAAAACCACTGACTTGCAACTCAGACTTTATAATTGTTGGTAACTCGATTATTTGTGGTTATGGTTTTACAGCTGAACCCGATTATCTCTATATTGTGGATATCAATACAGGAGAACGCAAAAAACAATACAAGTTGGATTCAGCACCAGAGTATATAGCAAAAAGAGGAAATCAAATTTATGTTAGAACATACTACAAGGATTACGAATTTAGAATTCCTTATTCTGACTCAACTACCCCGCCACCACCTCCTTCATTTGAATAAATAACGAACTATTCCTGCAATGACTAAAAAAACAAAAATATGGCTCGTAGTCGGCATTGTATTAATAATCCTTGGAGGTGCGATAGTAGGAGGTTGGTACTTTTTTGTTTATTCCAACCGAGATAGCAATCCATGGAACGCCCCAACGATTGGTGATATCCCTTTACCTATCGGATATAAGCGCATACCAATGGAAGATGCGTCTTTTGGCGCATGGTTGAGGGAATTGCCGTTAAAAGAACGCGGAACAAAAGTGTACTTATACAAGCAGAAGCAAACGGCAAACTACCAATGGCTATCTTCCGCAGTGGTGAATATACCATTGTTGTCCAACGATGAACAATGCGCCGATGTTTGTATGCATCTATGGGCTGAATATCTGTTTTCGCAAGGCAAATATTCAGAGATATGCTTTACAACTCTCAAAGGTGAGACTCTTCGTTATACCGGCGGCAATAACCGTAAAGCTTTCAAGAGTTATTTGAAGAAAGTCTTTGGTTTATGTAATACGACTTCGCTATGCGCCAGTATAAAAACGCGTGCATTAAAAGATTTGCAACCCGGGGATGTGTTTGTGTATCCGCACCACATGGTTGCAGGTAAAGACCGTTATGGCCATGCTGTTATGGTGGCAGATGTGGTTATCAACAAGCGTACCGGCAAGAAAGCTTTTTTGTTAGTAGAAGGTAATACTCCTGCACGCGATATACATATTGTGCGTAATCTCAACCCATTTCGTAATCCATGGTTTATTCTCGATGAGAATACCACTACTTTACAACTCAACGTCTTCCGTTTCAAAGCAGACGATTTGAGACATTTTTAAAGGTGCCTTAAATGTAATTGACTAGGGCTTGGCGGGAAGTGGTGGTAAGATTATAAGATTTGCAAATGTGTAGAAAACTATATATCTTTGCGCAGTAAAACAATGAAAGCCTCACTTGAAGATAATAAAACTTATTTAGAAGCATTTCGCACGAACGACCAGCGGACAATGAGTCGGTGCTACTCGCGCTTCAAGCCGGATTTTCAAAAGAATCTGGCGTTTTCGTATAACTATCTGCCATCTCATTATCTTGACGATGTGTATCAGGATGCCTTCATCCAATTGGGCGAAAATATCATTTCCGGCAAAATTTCAGAAGACACGCTCAATGTACCTATTGGAGCATACCTTTATGGCATTGGCCAACACATTGCCAAAGAGTATGTGCGCAACTATGGGGGAACTAATCAGCGAGGAGAATATGAAGAAGATAAGGTGCCGTTCGTCCCCGAAGATGAAGATAGTCCTTTCTCCCTTGACGACCGCAAACTAATCCGCAAGTATGTCAATGAAATGCAGGAACCTTGCGCAGAGATACTTACAAAGTTCTATTTTGACGACTATTCCATTTTCAGCATTGCCCTACTACGTGGATATAAGAATGAAGATTCAGCCAAGACACAGAAACACAAATGTTTTACCAAACTTCGCAACGCTATAAAACATCACCTCCATGGATACTTCGATTTTGAAAACTGATACATACATTGATGCCTATCTTGCCGGTACGCTCACACAGGAAGACCGACAGGCGTTTGAACAGCAGTTGCAAACCGACAAGGAATTGCAGATGAAACTTGCGCTGCACAGAGAAATAGTAGCCGCTATTCGTGAGAGACGTATGCGCGAGCTTACCAAACAGTTTGAAACGAATGACCATAGGCACAAACAATGGCAACGCATTGCTAAATGGACAGCCGCTACGTTTTCGCCGATAGCCATCGCAGCATGCTTATTTGGCTTTATTGTTCATCTTCCGCAAGTTAATAACATTGAGCGTATCAATGCCGAATCGCCTGTTTTTGTTCAAGCCACACAGGAGATAACTCTTGCTTATTCCGATTTGAAAGGGTGTGAAGATGTAGCAGAATCACTATTAACGATTTCACTATTGATGCAACAAGGAGAATACGCACAAGCTGATGCACTACTTGCTAACGAACTGAAGCAGCACAAGGATGTAACAAAAGAGCAAGCGCAGGCATGGGCGGAGAAAGAGGATATGCTATATTTGCAAGCCTTGTGCTCTATACAACAAAAGCAGGTGTATCGTTCGCGGGCATTACTTACGCAAGTAATCACCATGCACGGCATACACGAACAGCAAGCCCAAGAACTCCTTGACCAAATCAAGCACGGCAAATGAGGCAACGTTTGTGCATATTGTTTCTGTCATTATCCTTTAGCTTGTTTGCTGAAAAGCGAGCATTAGTAATCGGGATTGGCGAATATCCCGATGTGGACTATGGTTGGCATGCTATCAACGGAGATAATGATATTGAACTAACGCAGACTCTATTACTCAATAATGGCTTTACATGCAATAATATCTGCACATTACGAAACGAACAAGCCACATACACGAGTATAATATATGCGCTCAAACAACTTATTCATCAATCCGGTCAGGGCGACATCGTTTATATCCATTTCTCGGGTCATGGGCAGCAGATAACCGACCTTAATGGCGATGAAGAGGATGGCTATGATGAGTCATGGATACCATACGATGCACTGCAAGAGCCAACATTATCTTACAATGGAGAGCGACACCTCATTGATGATGAACTCAACTTTTATCTCTGTCAAATATATCAAAGGATAGGTTCAAGTGGCAGGTTAATCGTTGTGTCTGATGCCTGTCATAGTGGCACTTCCACACGCGACCTAACCGACCCTGACATTATTAGAGGCTCCTCGGCAAAGTTCATCAGAACAAACGACACCAAAGAGAAGGCATATTCTCCTCAACCTATTCAATGGATAGCAATCAGTGCATGCGCCGACAATGAATGCAATAGGCAGCATAACAACTATGGTAGTTTGAGCTATGCAATGTATCTGTTGCGCAACCAGTTTACCGCTATCACGCTTGATAGTTTACAACAATATCTACAAACAACCATCGCGCCGTTGGTTTCTCGCCCTCAATCACCACAGGTGGAAATACCCGACAGGTACCCACACACAAATATCTTTTAATGAAACGTCTCCTTTTCATATTGCTCATTTGCTTTTTACCATTATGGTTGCAAGCCCAAAATGAACATCTTCAACGAGATTTGGAGAATGCATTTCTCAATGCCGATCCGAAGCTTTTAGAGGCAAACATAACGGTCGATGACTATATCGCAGAGCAGTTTTTGGCAGGCAATTATGATGCAGTATTAGAGGCAGCACCATATCATCTATACGGCAGAATGGCACTCGTGAGTCAGATTTATTTCTCCTTATCCGAACAGGAGAGAACAGATTTGTCCATCCTGATTGAAGGGAATCTGATATTTCACTATATTCTATCAGCCATGGTGCATACCAACAATACGGATATAGCAGGATTTATATATGATTATCTGCTCTTTGTTAAACAGTTACAACTTCGTACAGAGCAAAAAATCAACTATGCCATCAAGAAAAACGGCAATCAACAACTGCTAACTACATACGCTGAATACCGAAATATCAAAAAGCAATTAGCAGAGTCTCACCCTTCCCCCGCTCTTAATCGTGATGCATTGCAAAAGCGGTTGAATAGTCTCGGTCGTCAGTTGGCCCAGCAAAGCAATCTCTCGTTGGAAGATGATGCGGATTTATGGATAGATATACAGAAACGCTTAGGTAATGGTGAGGCAGCTATTGAATTTGTTCGATTTAATGTATTTAAGGGTGAACAAATCACTGCTTTGCACCAATATGCTGCCATTGTGGTAACGCAGCATTGTAAGACACCGACATTCATTCTGATGCCGAGAGAGAGTAGTCTTACCTATTGGAAAACCGACAATCCCGGCGACCTATACGAAGTGGATAAGTATGGTGCGGCACTCTCACAATTGATGTGGCTTGATATACTCACCTATCTTATGTATGAAGATGTCAATACTATCTATTTCTCGCCGGTAGGCATACTTAACAATATGGCTATTGAGTCGTTCCCATACGACCGAGAGACGCTGATGAGTTATCATTACAACCTTATTCGCCTTACCTCTACACGGCAACTCCTATATAAGCATAATCTGTATCCTAAGAAAACGGCTTCGCTATATGGGAATCTATCTTATCGTATGTCAAATGAGTCAATGCTGTTGGCTGCTTCTACACGAAGTGCTGTCGCACCATTGCCGTGGTCAAAATCGGAAGTGGATAGCATTCAGAGTATTCTGTCTAAACAAAACTATGTTGTCAATTTCAATACACAGAAGCAGGGAACAGAAACTTCTTTCAAGGCTATGGACGGTCATAGTCCTTCTATTATACATCTTGCTACACACGGATTCGTCAATCGCAAAGATGCAGATAGCACAATGCAGCAAAGCGGTCTGCTAATGACGTATGGAGCAAGAGCATGGGAAGGAAAAACGATACCTTCTGACATTGATGATGGTATTCTGACTGCTGCCGAGATTGCCGCTCTTGATCTATCAGGAACTGACGTGGTCGTTCTTTCCGGATGTAATACTGCTCTTGGTGATATTACAACAGAAGGTGTATGGGGACTGCAGCGAGCATTTAAACAAGCGGGGGTGCAAACTATCGTCATGTCATTATGGCAAATAGATGACGAAGCAACTTCAATCCTAATGCGCTATTTCTATGAAGAACTGATGAAAGGCAGGCGTTCGTTTGCAAAAGCTGTAGCGAAAGATGCGGAAATAGCGGAACGCATTTTTGATTATGCACATGGCGCTCTTTATACGGCGCAGAATCGCCTTAGACAAATACCTAAATACTCATCACCATACTATTGGGCAGGGTTTATAGTTGTCGAATAATTTTTCCGTAAAACATAGGTTACCTTTTAACCGAATAGTATCATATATCAGTGAAACAACTAAAACATTGATATATGAACATCGCTAATGCCAAACTTCTTATCTGCCCCTTCTGTAAAGGGGAAAAACCTGTCATACAACTTATGTCAGGTAACACCTGTGGTGCCACTCAACGCAGTGACCTCAAAACAGACTATCCGATGTTACGGCAACCATCGCCAGTGCAACGTTGCCCTCATTGCGGTAAATACTATTTTTCTTACTCTGTGGAAAGCAAAGATGCATCCTTCCAGTCATTCGACCAAGGAAAACTTTCTTATTCAGAAGCTACAGAAGCAGTACAACAGTTGGAACAACAATCTCTTGAACTGCAGGATGAGATAAATCTGCGCTTGCTATTTATTCAAACCTACAACACTACCTATCAACTCGAAGGGAAGGAAAGCTCTATCTCCCCTACGCATGAGGAGCAATCACTATTTCGTGAACAAATAAGGCGACTCTTAGAAATATGGGAAACAGAACCTCTCGTTCGGGCAGAGTTCTTGCGTGAAGCAGGGTGTTTTGATGAATGTCTCGCTGTCTTGGATAGTATGAAAGTAGATGAACCTTTCAAGCTTAACATTGCTCACCAAATCCGCAAATTTGCGGAACAACATTCTTCCGTTGTCTTCATTGTATATGGCACACGCAATGATTTTGTTTAATCATTAACTTTACTATAATAATCCTCATGAAACGCATCTTATCTATTTGTGCTGCAGCATTATTAATTTGTAGTATTGGCTTCGCCAAGGAGCAGAAACTGCCGGAGTCGTACAACTACCAACGCGGAATTGAACTCATCCATTCTGACCGATTGGATGAAGGTATTGATTATCTATCTAAAGAGATTCAGCAAAATAAAAAGAATGGCTATGCATACGCATGGTTAGCATCTGCTTACACGAAAAAAGATGAGAAAGGAACTGCTTTACATTTCGCCGAGCAAGCACTTAAAAACCTTCCTAAATCCGACAAATACTACCGAGCTTGGACATATTCACTCAAAGGGCATATCTATTTGGAAATGGCTGATACCACACAAGCACTATCCTGTTTCTCCACTGCCATTAAGACCGAACCTAAAAACGAAGAATGGTATGAATATCGTGGGTATCTCTACCGTGACCTTAAACAATGGGAAAAGTCGGATGCAGACTTTCGCCAGTATATCAAACTTACACCCGGTCTTATTCGTGGTTATTCCTTTCTCGGTCGCAATCTGTTCCTGCAAGAGAAATACGAGGAGGCTCTCGAACAATATCAGTATGCCCACAAACTGGCTGAACGCTCCTTTACCTATAGCGCTATGGCAGAAGTGGAAGTAAAACTCGGCAGATTCGAGGATGCTGCTAACCATATCTTTGAGAGCCTAAAAATAGAGCAAGGAGAGCGGACTTGCACCGATATTATAGCGGAGTGCAAAAACGAGGAGTTTCAAGAACTTCTATTGTCAAAATTCCACGCCCAGTCGCTTGCTAATCCTAATGTCATAGATTGGTATCTTTATACGATGGCTATACAGCGAGTTCAGAAGAAATACGAAGATGCTATTCGCACTTGCAAAAAGGTTCAAACCATAAATCCCGATGCCTATTTCGATGATTTTATGGCAGACCTCTATAGCGATATGGGCGACTGGAAGAATGCGCTTTTTCACCAAAACAAGGCTATTGAGAGTGATACAACAGACATCGGTTACCGTTTTTCACGAGCATATATCTATAGCGAAATGGATAGTGTTGCTCAGATGTATGCCGACATTGACTACCTAATCAAGCAACATCCCGATGATGCAAGATTGTATTTCACCCGTGCCGGATTCAATCTGTTCCGCAAGCACTATGAAAATGCCATCGAAGATTATAACGTTGGACTTGCTTTTGAAGATAGCAATGATTGGGAACGTTATATGCGAGGGCGCTGCTATGAGGCAATCGGACAAACAAAAAAGGCTGATAAAGATTTTCTTGCTGTCGAGGCAAAGACCAAACGTCCCGAAGTGCGGATGTTCGTTAAAGCCTCACTCGGAAAGAAAGACGAAGCAATAGCTCTTGCTGATAGTCTGCTCAAAGCCGACACCACCGAATACCGCTACAATGTGGCATGTGTGTATGCGTTGCTCGGCGAAAAAGGATTGTCTCTTCGGGAGTTAGAGAAAGAACTTCAGGCCGGCTATGTGCGCTTTCAGCACCTGCGTCTTGACCCAGACCTGCAAAGTCTTTCAGGTGATGAATTGGAACTGCTTATCCGGCAATACGAAGCCATAGCAAAAGAGCGTATCAGCAGGTTTAATGAAGAAGAGAATAAAGATAAGGGTGAAGAGAAAGTAGTTGAGATACCATTCACTGCATCTAATGGAGTGACAAAAGTGGATTGCACTATCAACGGACTACCGCTCAATTTTGTCTTTGACACAGGTGCTTCGGATGTTACTATTTCGCAGACAGAAGCTAATTTTATGTTCAAAAATGGGTACCTCAGTCAACGTGACGTTATTGGTAAACAGCGTTATCAAACAGCAGATGGCAATATATCAGTCGGCACCACCTTTATCCTCAATCATATCAACTTCGGTGGGCTTGAGTTGAACGGCATTCAAGCATCAGTCGTTAGCAACCAGAAAGCACCGCTTCTCCTCGGACAAACTGTATTGAAACGCCTCGGAAAAATAGAGATAGACAATGAACGCCGCGTACTCAAAATAACAACTAACCAATAAACTATAGATTATGAAAAGATTTGTTATAATTGCACTATTATGTCTCACGAGCATTGGCTGCTTTGCTCAAAGTATGGGAATCCGCTTCTACGACCGACAAGGACGAGAGTTTGTTGTGTACGCTCCAAGCGGACAATTCTCCTATTCCATGTTTGAGGGAGATTATATTACACGTGATTATGAAGGACGAGTAACTGGTGTAGGAAACACATATATTTCCTATAACTACTATGGTCAGGTTACATGTATAGGTGATGTGTATATATCGTATGATTATGAGGGAAAGGTAACACGAGTTGGGGGATTGTATATATCGTATGATTATAATGGTAATATAACTCGCACGAGTGGGCGAGTTAAATAGCTAAAGTCCTTAAATATGTTTGAATTAAGTAGTATAGAAAAGAAATCAGATATTCTAATTCTGAACCAGCAGCGTCAACCTGTTAGTTTCTTTTAATTACACTTATGCAATAGCCCACCACCGCCCACCTCGCTTTTGAGGTGAGCGGTTTTTTCGTGAGGGCAAAGGGCAAAAGCGCAAGCAGGGAGATTGCAAAGCCTTTTCGGAATAGTGGGGAACTCATCGGCTTGTAGGTAGAGCAAAGACTCCAAAGGTCGGTTTGGTACATCGGGACACCAAAGGCACGCACGGAAATAGAGAAACTTTTGGCTCGGTCGTATCGGGGAGAGTGTTTGACCTTTTCGGAATTGTGGGGAACTCGGTCGTTCATCGGTAGCAGGGAGATTGCAAAGGCTTTCGGAATATGGGGCGACTTCTTCGGCTTGCAGGTAGAACAAAAACTCGCAAGGTCGGTTTGATGTATAGGGACACCATAGGCACGCACGGAAATCGGGAAACTCTTGGCTCGGTCGTATCGGGGAGAGGGTTTGCCTTTTGGGGGAATAGCGTGAAACTCGGTCGCTCATCGGTAGCAGGGAGATTGCAGAGCCTTTCGGAATATAGATAGACTTTCAACCTTGCAGGTTACAAATAGACTTGCAAGGCTTTCCGCATATAGATAGACTGCAAAGGCTTTCGGAATATGGGGCGACTTCAAAGGCTTTCGTGATGTTGTGAGACTTTTGAGGTGTGGCGATTGTGTGGCGACTTTCGGCTTTTCGATTTTTGATAGACTTGACGGCTATTGTAGAAGATGTGAAACTGCATATTCCGCTTGATGTAAGAGCCGCCAAAGGTCAGCCAAAGCAGGGCGGATGGGGGCTCTTTCGAGGGAAACGCAAAGGGAAAATTCCCTTTGCGAACCCTAAACCACACATTATAAGCATAATAACTTTTTTATTGCTGGAAAAATTGAAAAATTCCAAAAACATTTCTCGGCTCTAACTTCCCTAATCGTCTGATATGGCTGTTTTTACGCAGAGGTAAAAAGTGTCCAAGTTTGGAAAAAGTCAGAAGTCAGGAGACTGTTCGTTAAGCCTATTGATGAGATTGCTATCCACATGATTTGCATAGCGTGTGGTCATCTTCAAATCACTATGTCCGGCAGCCTGCATAACATCCAAGTCATTCACATTGGCTTTCAGCATACCATTGATACCACTATCACGCAGAGAGTACAACTGATATGTTTCGGGGAGACCCAATGCTTCTCGCATTTCCGCCCATACAAGCGTAAAAGAGTGCGAATTCATCGGTACTTTTCCGCATTTCCAAGCCTTATCTGCAAACAGAAAATCATCGACACTTGCCCCTACAATATGTTTGCGGAGTAAATCCTCTAAAGGCTTATCTATCCGGCTATTCCTACCACGATGATTTTTGGTAACGTCAGATGGTAATTCAAAGCAGTGCTGTTCAAAGTTAATCATATTTACGCGGATGCGTGTTATCTCAATAGGTCGAATTAGTGAAGTGAACACCATGCGGCATATTATCTCAAATGCCGGGTTCTTCACTCTGTAGTACTCTAAGATTTGTTGACGAACATCTACCGGAATGATAGTACGCTGCTTAGCTTGCTCACGTTTGGTCTGTATCTTTTCAAACGGATTGATTTCCGTATAACAATGACTTATCGCCCATGAGAACACAGCACGTCCCATTTTCAGATTATTGTTGTATGTCCGGGCACATACATGGTCTTCACTGATTTTCTTACGTGCTTGGTGTTTGCCCTTTGAATTATTACCCTCAAACACATGGTCAAGGTACTCGACTGCTATTCGTTGCGTGAAATCTTCGCAAGTAATCTTGGGATACTTCTCCTCTGCCCATTTCTGAATGTTATGGCAGAAACTATTGTAACTGCGCATGGTGCTGATTGTTAATTCAAGTCCCTTTATCTTGAGAAACTTATCAATCATTGTTGTGAACAATAATGATGAAGACTTCTTTGGTGCCAGAGCTTGCGGTTGGACATCTGCCTGAGCAGGCATATACTGCATCGCAATAGGAACAGTATTAGGTATTTGTGACACTTGAGTTATTATATATTGCGGTTGTCCTTCATAGAAACAGAAAGGAGACCAACCGCTGGCAAGCTTGCAGTTGATTTCAATAATCATCTGGTTCGCTTGTGCGCGGAACTCGGCAAATGTGCGCGCTTTCTTGCGCTCTTTGTTTAGCTTGACACGCTTGCGTTCTAAAGCTTTGGTGATTTGATTGAAGGCATAATACTCTATGTACCAGCCGGAGCCGTTTTGGCGAAGCACTGCGGGCATGTATCGACGCAGTGATACAGAATTTTGGAATGAATTAGACATTTTTTTCTTTCTCCCAATAATCAGCCGTTATTGGGAGAAAGGTTAAACATCATATTTAGCAGAGGTCATAGCCTCTCGTTTTTCTTGACGACTCGAACTAATCTTTGGCACGATTCTGTCCCGATTTTGTCCCGTTTTCGAAATCGGGATTATTCCGCCTTCAGATTTTGCTATCTTATCGAACACACAAATTTGTTTTATTCTACTGATATTCTACAAAATAGCAATGAGAGTTTCAGTGCTGAAACTCTCACCTGTCGAGAAGAGGCGACTCGAACGCCCGACCCCCACGTCCCGAACGTGGTGCGCTACCAACTGCGCTACTTCTCGAATCTATAATCAAGGGACATTTGCCGTGAACCCTCAAACTTTTTGACTTCTATATAACACGCTTGTTATTACCTGTTTTTGTTTTGGTCGCGGGCGAGCAAACTGCGGGCGAGCCGTCCGCGTACCAAAAGGACGCTGCAAAATTACTGCTTTTTTCTTAATCCTGCAAATTTTATTTCTTTTTTGTTGTTTTTTTTGCAGTACTTTTTTTCGTTGCAGGTCTTTCAGTTTCTACAATATGGCGACACGCTTCTTCTGTAAGCTGCGCGACATCAATCTTTTTATCTATTTTATAATTAGCACCCTTATATGCTATATATGGTCCGTAACGACCATTGAGAACCAGCATTGTTTCGTCTCCTTCGCCGTATTCATGTAGCGGCAAGTCTGCCTTTCTCTTTTGCTCTATCAATTCTACTGCTTGCTCAAGAGTCATTTCCAACGGATTGAGAGTTTTGGGTATAGAGACATATTTTTTGTTATGTACGATATATGGTCCATATTTACCTTCGCCTATGACTACATCGGCATCTTCATACTGTCCTAAATTGCGCGGCAGGCGGAAGAGTTCAAGGACATCATTGAGTGTTACACTTTCGAGCGTCTGATTGTGCTTGAGCGGGGCAAAAACAGGTTTATCGCCTTCTGTTGTGCCTTTTTGCGCAATAAGTCCGAATCGTCCTATCTTGACATAAATCGGGAGAGATGTTTCAGGATCGTTCCCGAGATAACGTTCACCTCTTGATACCGGTGCTTGGTCGGCAGCAGTCTTTATCTGCGGGTGAAAAGACTTGTAAAAAGTATCAACAACATCAGTCCATTTCTCTTTCCCCTCAGCAATTCTGTCGAAACTTTGTTCTGCATCTGCGGTGAAATTATAGTTCACAATATCGGCAAAATACTCTTTTAGAAAGTCTGTTACTACATTCCCGACATCGGTTGGAAGCAACTTGCCTTTTTCTGCTCCGTAAGTCTCGTGCTGTATTTTGTCGGATACCTTGTTTTTTTTCAGAGTAATAACGTCATAGTCACGTTTTTGACCTTGCCGGTCACCTCTCTCAACATATCCGCGCTGTTGAATTGTAGAAATCGTGGCAGCATAAGTTGAGGGACGACCAATACCTAATTCTTCAAGTTTCTTAACTAAACTTGCTTCGGTAAAACGGTAGGGTGGTTGGGTAAACCGTTGTTCTGCAACGACTTCGGTATATTGTAGCGGTGTTTTGTCTGCCACTTGCGGCAGCAATGTGGCTTCGGTTTCCTGCTCATCGTCACGTCCTTCGAGATACACTTTTAGAAAACCATCAAAGGTAACCACCTCGCCCTGTGCGACAAATTGGAAGCCGGCATTTGAGTCCTTACCCTTCGGGGTTATGGTAATTGCAGTCTTCTCTATTTCAGCATCACTCATTTGCGAAGCAACGGTACGTTTCCAAATCAGTTCGTACAGACGTTGTTCTCGTTGGTCTTTACCTGCTTTCTGTTTGTCGATATAAGTCGGTCGGATAGCTTCGTGAGCCTCTTGTGCACCGGCTGTATTGGTCTGGAATTGTCTTGCCTTGTGGTACTCTTTGCCGTAGATAGCAGTTATCTCGTCTTTTGCTGTCCCTAATGCGAGGGTTGAAAGGTTGACGGAGTCGGTACGCATATATGTGATGTGTCCCTCTTCATAAAGGCTTTGTGCAAGCCTCATGGTTGTGGCAACCGGTAAACCAAGTTTTCTTGCCGCCTCTTGCTGCAAGGTGGATGTAGTGAACGGTGGAGCGGGATGACGCTTTGCCGGAGATGTCTGTATATCAGAGACTTCAAATTGCGTTTCAGCACAGAGACGAATAAAGTCTAATGCTTCCTGTTTTTCCGAGAAACGATGATTGAGTTCTGCTTTAAGTTGTATTTCTTGACCGTTAACGTCCAATCCTTTGAACACAGCCGTCACGCGGTAGGCAGACTGCGGCACGAAACTCTCTATTTCCCGTTCACGCTCAACAATCAGTCTTACTGCTACGGATTGTACGCGACCGGCAGACAATTTAGGTTTTACCTTACGCCAAAGCACCGGGGAGAGTTCAAAACCCACGATACGATCTATCACGCGCCGCGCCTGTTGAGCATTGACGAGATTCATATCAATAGTTCTCGGACTCTCAACAGCATGGAGAATGGCATTTTTTGTTATTTCGTGAAAAACAATACGTCGTGTAGTTTTAGGGTCGAGTTTCAGTACTTCGGCGAGATGCCATGCGATAGCCTCTCCTTCGCGGTCCTCATCGGATGCAAGCCATACCGCATCGGCTTTTTTGGCTTCACTTTTGAGTTCGCCAACCAACTTAACCTTGTCCGGCTCAATGAGATAATTAGGTTTAAAGCCGTGCTGTACGTCAATACCCATGCTATCGTGTTCGCCTTTTACGGCGGCGATATCACGGATATGACCGCGACTGGACATTACCTTATAATCTTTGTTTAAGAAACGTTCAATCGTTTTGGCTTTTGAGGGGGACTCAACTATAACAAGGTTTTTACTCATGTCAAGATTTTTTTTGCGGTTGCAAAATTACAGCAAGTTTTTTAATTGACCAAAAAAAAAAGGAAAAAAGTAGAATGCTGTAATTTTTCGCCTTATATTTGTTTTTTTGGAAAAAAAGATATAACTTTGCAGGGTGATATGAGTCGGGTATTCAGGTTTAGCATTCGGAACCTTTAGGCAGAGGTAACCGGACTCTCTAAACTCTCTAGACTCTCTAGACTTTCTAGACTCTCTATATTTTCTAGACTCTTTCAACTTTCAACTTTCAACTAATATGAACACTGCTCTTGTAATTATTCTTGTTGTGGTAGGTGTGTTATTGCTACTTGCCGAGATTCTGCTTATTCCGGGTGTTGGTGCTGCCGGCATTGTCGGATTGTGTTGTTTAGCGGGCGGGACATTTTGCGCATATTACATGATTTCACCGCTTGCAGGTCACATCACACTTGCTTTGTCACTTATTTTTGCCGCGTGTTGTATATATGCGTTTTTCAAAGCCCGTATGCTTGACAAAATGGCTCTTACCACAGATATAGATTCCAAAGTTGACCTCATTGACGGATTAGGTATTGAGGTTGGAGAGCATGGCAGGACTTTAGGGCGTTTAGCTCCGATGGGTAAAGTTGTTATCAACGGAAGCGAAGTGGAAGCCAAATCGACCAAATCGTTTATTGATGAGGACACCGATGTGGAAGTTGTAGCAATCGAAGGCAACCATGTGGTGGTGAGGGAAAGTTGAACGTCGAAAATTCGTAAATTGTTAAATCATAAATAAATATGAATGTTGCTACAATTATTCTAATTGCTCTGTTGGCAATCCTTGTTATTTTGTTTTTGTATTATGTGCCGTTTTTGTTGTGGATTACAGCCATAGTATCAGGTGTTCACGTATCGCTGATACAGCTCTTTCTGATGCGGATTCGCAAGGTTCCGCCGCGCCGTATTGTTGACTGCCTTATTGAGGCTCACAAGGCGGGTCTGAATGATGTTACCCGCGATGGTCTTGAGGCTCACTACCTTGCAGGCGGTCATATTGAGCGTGTGGTTCATGCCCTTGTGTCTGCCGCAAAAGCCAATATAGACATTTCGTTCCAAATGGCAACTGCAATAGACCTTGCCGGTCGCGATGTATTTGAGGCCGTTCAGATGTCTGTTAACCCTAAAGTGATTGACACACCGCCTGTTGCAGCGGTGGCAAAAGACGGTATTCAGTTGATTGCCAAGGCTCGCGTTACTGTTCGCGCCAATATCAAACAGTTGGTGGGCGGTGCAGGTGAAGACACTATCCTTGCCCGCGTTGGTGAAGGTATCGTTTCCTCTATAGGTTCAAGCGAAAGCCACAAGCAGGTGCTTGAAAACCCGGACAGCATCTCCAAACTCGTACTCAGAAAAGGTCTTGATGCCGGTACTGCATTTGAGATTCTGTCTATTGATATCGCGGATATTGATGTAGGAAAGAATATCGGTGCCCAATTGCAGATGGATCAAGCCCAAGCCGACAAAAACATAGCCCAAGCGAAGGCAGAGGAGCGCCGCGCTATGGCTGTGGCACAAGAGCAGGAAATGAAAGCCAAGGCACAGGAAGCACGCGCACAAGTTATCCTTGCTGAAGCAGAAGTTCCAAAGGCAATGGCTGACGCTTTCCGTAGCGGCAACCTTGGTATTATGGATTATTACAAAATGCAAAATATTCAAGCCGACACACAAATGCGTGAGGCTATTTCCAAACCATCTGCCAAGAAAAAAGACTGATGGCAATCAAAGAAACACAGATGTTAGGATGGCGGGTGATTGACAAATCGCCCGCCATTACTCATTGTGTTGTCTGCGTGGCTCCACACACCTCCAATTGGGACTTTGTGTGGGGAAATATGGCTTGCCGGAAATTAGGACGTCGGATGCATTTTCTGATGAAAAACGAGTGGTTCAGGGGACCGTTGGACAAGTTTTTCCGAAAAATGGGAGGCATTCCCGTCAACCGCACTTCAACTAACGGACTTACCGCCGAATTGGTTGACAATTTTGCACAGACAACAGACTTTACACTTGTAATCACTCCGGAGGGAACACGTCGTGCGAATGCGAACTGGAAAACAGGATTCTACCACATCGCAGTAAACGCAGGTGTGCCTTTATTGTTGGCATATTTAGATTACGAAACAAAAGAAATATGTGTTTCCGAACCGTTCAATATCAGCGGAGATGTGGATGCTGATATGGTAAAGATAAAGAATTATTTTGCCGGACACCAAGGCAAAAAACCAAAGCAGTTTATGATTTAGACATTTACGATTGGGGGATCCGTTTGACACCGCCTCCTTGTTTCTTGTCCTTGTTTTTTTGTATTTTGTACTTGCTTTTTTTGTATTCACAATGACCATTGCTCTACTTCAATACCAAATAGTATGGGCTGACATTGATGCCAACCTGCAACTGCTCGAACAACGTATCGCGGCAATAACCGGCAAGGCAGACCTCGCCATCCTGCCCGAGATGTTTACAACAGGTTTCTGCATTGACCGACCCAATCTTGCCGAACCGCTTGACGGGAAAACGGTAAAAACACTCGAACGCATTGCTCGGCAATATAATATGGCACTCGCCGGTAGTTTTATTGCTAAAGACAACGGTGTACATTCAGACTCCACACCCACGATTAATTACAACATGGGCTTTTTCATCAGCCCTGAACAATCTCTGTTTGAACCCAAGCGACATCTTTTCGCACGTGCCGGTGAACAACGCTATTTCACTGCCGGACGGAATAGGTTGGTTACTGAATACAAAGGCGTTAAATTCTGTCTCCAGATATGCTACGACCTGCGTTTTCCCGTTTGGAGTCGCAACACTACAGGCTTCGATTACGATGTACTTGTCTATGTGGCAGCATGGCCCAAAGAACGCATCCCATGGTGGGACAATCTACTTGTCGCACGAAGCATTGAGAACCAAGCGATTGTATGCGGTGTCAATTCGGTTGGCATAGACGGGAATAATATTCATTATCCCGGACACTCAACAATAATAGACACACGCCTCAACCACCTTGTTAACTTTGTCGATGACGAAGAAGGCACACGTATTACAACTATTGATATTGAGGCTCTACACCATTTCCGCGAACGTTGCCCCATGTATCGTGAAGCAGACCGATTCATATTGCAAAAATAAATTTGCATATTTCAAACAAAAACAGTAATTTTGCAAATTGAACAACAACAAACTTAATTAACTAAACAAAATAAATTTATACATTATGGTATCTTACAAAGAATTAGGTCTTGTGAACACACGTGATATGTTCGCAAAGGCAATCAACGGCGGATACGCTATTCCCGCATTTAATTTCAACAACATGGAGCAACTGCAGGCTATTGTCAAGGCTGCGGCAGAAACAAAATCACCCGTTATCCTTCAGGTTTCAAAAGGTGCTCGCAACTATGCTAACCCCACCCTTTTGCGTTACATGGCACAGGGTGCTGTTGAGTATGCCAAAGAACTTGGTTGGGAGAATCCTCAGATTGTTCTTCACCTTGACCACGGCGACAGTTTCGAACTCTGCAAGAGTTGTATCGACCTCGGCTTCTCAAGCGTTATGATTGACGGTTCGGCTCTGCCATACGATGAGAACGTTGCTCTGACTCGCAAAGTGGTTGAGTATGCTCACCAATTTGATGTTACCGTAGAAGGCGAACTCGGTGTTCTCGCCGGTGTTGAAGACGAAGTACAGGCAGAAGAGAGCCACTACACCAAACCGGAAGAGGTTATTGACTTCACTTCAAAAACCGGTGTTGACTCGTTGGCAATCTCAATCGGTACCAGCCATGGTGCATACAAATTCAAACCGGAACAATGCACACGCGACCCGAAGACCGGTCGTCTCGTTCCTCCTCCATTGGCATTCGATGTTTTAGATGCTATTATGGAACAACTTCCCGGCTTCCCGATTGTTCTCCACGGTTCAAGCTCCGTTCCACAGGAATATGTTGACATCATCAATGCCAACGGCGGCAAATTGCCTGATGCAGTAGGTATTCCTGAAGAGCAACTCCGCAAAGCAGCCAAATCAGCCGTTTGCAAAATAAATATCGACTCCGACAGCCGTTTGGCTTTCACCGCAGCTGTCCGCAAAGTATTTGCAGAAAAACCGGCTGAATTTGACCCGCGCAAATACTGCGGTCCGGCTCGCGACCTTATGGAGGAACTCTACAAACACAAAATCATCAATGTTTTAGGTTCTGACGGCAAAGCCTAATCATTTTCTAATATGTCGGAGTATTCAGAATAATCAGGAAATTCGGAATACTCCGATTTGTTGTTACTAAATCCAACTAAAAATGTACAAATATCTTTCTGCAGCCGAAGCCGCTGCATTTATTAGCAATGGCGATATAGTAGGTATGGGCGGTTTTACCCCCGCAGGTGCCCCCAAAGACGTACCTACCGCTATTGCTCACCGCGCCGAAGAGTTTCACGCTCGCGGCGAGGAATTTAAAATCGGCATCTACACAGGTGCTTCTACAGGCGATTCATGCGATGGTATGCTCGCTCGCGCTCACGCCATTGATTTCCGTACTCCATACCAGTCTAATAAAGACTTGCGCACCGAACTCAACAATCAGGACGCACACTATTTCGACTTGCACCTCTCACACATTGCACAAGAATTGCGCTATGGCTTCCTGCCTAAACCAAAATTTGCAATTATCGAGGCATGCGAAGTAACAGACAACGGTGAGATTGTACCGACTGCCGGTGTAGGTATCATGCCGACGATATGCCGACTTGCCGACCATATCATTGTCGAACTCAACGAGGCTATGCCATCGGTTATGCGTGGTATCCACGATATCTACGAGCCCGCCGACCCGCCTGCACGCCGCGAGATACCTATCTATCATGTCAACGACCGTATAGGCACCGACTGCATCAAGGTTGATCCAAGCAAGATTATAGCTATCGTGAAGACCAACCGTCCTAACGAAGTCGGTAAATTTACTCCGCTTGACGAAACGACAGAACGTATTGGCGCAAACGTTGCATTATTCCTTGAAAACGAGCTTAAAGCAGGACGCATTCCTAAAGAGTTCCTGCCTATTCAGTCAGGTGTGGGCAATATAGCCAACGCTGTTCTCGGAGCATTGGGCGAAAACCCGCATATCCCGCCTTTCACCATGTACACCGAAGTTATCCAAGACTCGGTTGTAGGACTGATGAAAGAGGGACGCGTAACATTCGCATCGGGCTGCTCACTCACTGTAGGTGCTGATAAATTACAGGATATAGTTGACCATATCGACTTCTTCCGCCAGCATATAGTACTCCGTCCGCAGGAAATCAGCAATAACCCCGAAGTGGCACGCCGCTTGGGTCTGATAACGATTAATACAGCTCTTGAGGCTGATATTTACGGCAATATCAACTCCACACACGTTCTCGGCACTAAAATGATGAACGGTATAGGTGGTAGCGGCGACTTCACCCGCAACGCTTATATCAGTATCTACACCACACCGAGTACAGCCAAAGGCGGACTTATCAGCTCGTTTGTTCCTATGGTCAGTCACCTTGACCATTCAGAACACTCAGTCAAAGTGATTATTACTGAGCAAGGTATTGCCGACCTGCGCGGCAAGAGTCCTATTCAGCGCGCACATGAGATTATCGACAACTGCGTAGCACCGGAATACAAACCTATGCTCCGCGAATATCTCTCGTTATGCAAGAAAGCACATACCCAGCATGACCTTTCACGCGCCTTCGGTATGCACATACAATTCGCCAAGACCGGTTCTATGCTTGACACTAAGTGGAACTGATAAGCATCAACAACCAAAGCATTTACAAACAGGGGCATAAATAATTTATGCCCCTGTTTGAATATATGCTCAAAGAAACAACAATGCCAATGTATCACTGCCCACACAAGATATACAGCTAATAACTTGCAGGTATGCAAAAAAAAGCGTAACTTTGCATGCAGAAAATGCGACAAACAATATCTATAATGAAAAATCCATTTGTATTTATATCATTTTTCACAATAGTTGCCGTGTGTGCCACTGCAGCACCCAAAGTTACAAAACAAACCATACTATATAAATCCGTTGATCAATATGGAGATACATTAACACTCTCCGGCAAACTTACCATTCCTTCAAGTAGTACTGCCAAAGGCATTATTCTGATGCCGCATTATACCATCGGAGCAAACAGAGAAGCACCGTCACTCGGCACCGCATATGGAGAGAAATTCTTTTACAACGATTATATACTTATCCAACCTGACTACATAGGATACGGCATTACGGCAGACCGTTTCCCGCCTTATTTGCACGGTGAACTAACGGCACGCAATTGTGTAGATATGGCACTTACCGTGCGCCATATATTAGACACCACACAGGTTGACATTGAGTCCGACAGCATTACCATTATCGGCTTTTCGCAAGGCGCGGCAACCGCCCTTTGGACACTTAAACTGCTTGAAGATGAATATGCAGACATCATCCCCGTAAAGGCTTGTTATGCCGGAAGCGGTCCGTATGATGTGGCAACAACCTTCGATATCGCCGTAGAGCAAAATCGAGTCGGATTGCCAATGACAATACCACTACTCATTATCGGCACCAATACCGCCTATAACTTGAATTTTCAATATGAGAATTTCTTCTTTCCGAAAAAGGAAAAAGTGTTTCAACGATATATTAAGTCAAAGAGATATAGTGTTTTCGGTATCACACTTCACATGTCGAACCAAAGAGTTGACTATTGGCTTAAAAATACCGGAACAGACAAATCACAAAGTGAAACACAACGACTATATAACGGATTTCTAAAGTCGAGCCTTGTACATTATCCGATCGACAATCACCCTATTGGTCAGGATAGTATATGTCCGTTGTGGCGACCTAAAGCGCAAACCTACATCTTCCACTCCACCACCGATAATGTTGTTTACTTTACTAATGCAGCACACCTGCAACGCTGTTGGGGCGATATTCCAAACGTGACATATGATTTCGATGATTACGGCAATCACCTCCAAAGCTTGTACACCTTTTACAAGAAAATAGTACCCACACACCAATAGAAAATTCATATCTTATGGACTACCTGCCACATGACCCCGCAATACTCGTTTCTGCAGTGAATATGCTGCTGCGCGACGAAGAGTTCGACTCGCTTGAAACCCTATGCTACAATTTCAACAGCGAGCCTGATGAACTGCGGCATTATCTCTATCAACATGGATTTGTATTCAGCGAAAAACAAAAACAATTCCGACCTATCGGCTATGATAAGCAAACAAGCAATTGACATAGCATTTGCCTTCTTGCACCAAAAATTGCAAGTCTATATGTATTCTTCTATGGAGTGGCAGCGGGATGACATAGAAATGGCTGTTGGCGACTATGTGCAGCAAATGAATCACAGCTTGTACACATACATCAGCAACGGCTTGCCTGAATTTTTATTGACACATAGTCGTTTTGAGCATGACCTGCAACAGGCAGTGAAATTATTGGAGAATTACATCACACCTTAGCCCGCTGTTTTGTTCAATTATCACTTCACCGCTATTGGCAGGGACTACAAAAAACAATACCTCCACAAATAAATTTTGCCTAAACAGAATTGTTTGTTCAAAAAATAGTTGTACCTTTGCAATGTATTATTCCACTAATCTCAACTTTCCAACCACCAATTGCCATGTCTATATTATTTCCTAAAATAAACAAACCGCGTCAATGGGACTATCGCCCCATCTATTATGACGAGGAGAAATATGAACGTAAAAAACGATTAGAAGCCATGAAACAGCAAGCACAGCGCGAAATCGAAGAAGAGACTGCACGAAACGATGCCGCACAAGAGCAACCGTACCACACCACCCTGCATCGCGGCTCATTCCGAGAGGCACGCGACAACAACAGCACGCGCGTTGAAGAAGGCAAAAAAGCCAACCGCCGCTTTGTCATTATCCTGTTTATCCTTATTGTCATTGCCGCCATCTATTTCATACTGTAAAAAATAATTGAAATATGGCATAATTGTTGTAACTTTGCAAATTGGATATTAGCCGTAAAGTCGTAAGATAAATTACACTTACAATGATTTGCTTCACACAAGACTAATCCGCCTTTGTACTTTTTACCTTTCATTTAAACAGGCTTTGTACTTAAAACATGGACATTATTCATCTCTTACCGGATTCAGTAGCCAACCAGATAGCGGCGGGGGAGGTTATTCAACGCCCTGCGTCTGTGGTCAAGGAATTAGTCGAGAATAGTCTCGATGCAGGGGCTACGCATATCACTCTGATTGTACAGGATGCCGGTCGCACGCTGTTGCAGGTGGTTGACGACGGAAAGGGGATGAGTGAAACAGACGTGCGTATGGCTTTTGAGCGCCATGCCACATCTAAAATACGTTCTGCAGCCGACCTCTTCAACCTCCACACGATGGGTTTCAGGGGCGAAGCATTAGCAAGTATTGTGGCTGTGGCTCATGTGGATATTCTCACACGCCGACCGGAAGACGAAATAGGTACCCACCTTGTTATGGCGGGTTCGAAAGTTGAGAAACAAGAACCCGCACAATGCGCCGTGGGTACAACAATAAAAGTTAAAGACCTGTTTTTCAATGTTCCGGCACGACGACGCTTCCTGAAAAGCAATACTACTGAGTACCGCAACATAATAACAGAATTTTATCGTATGGTACTCGTAAATGCCAAAACAGCCTTTACATTGGTAAGCGATGACGAGATTATTTTTGACCTGCCACAACAGTCTGACAAACAACGTATCGAAGCAGTATTCGGAAAAGATAAACGCAAGAACTTCGCCTCCCAATATATAGATATAGACGTTACAACGCAGATAGTCAATATCCACGGTTTTATCGGCAAGCCTGAAACAGCGGGTAGAAATCCGCAACAATACTTCTTTGTAAACAACCGCTATATGCGCCATCCCTACTTCCATAAAGCGGTAATGAATGCCTATCAGGGACTTCTACAGCCGGATACAACACCATCATACTTCATCTATTTCGATATCAACCCCGAAACAATAGATGTTAACATTCACCCGACCAAGACAGAGATAAAATTTGCTGATGAACAGCCGATATGGCAGATTCTCTACGCAACAGTCAAAGAGAGTATAGGAAAATTCAACATAACACCATCTATTGATTTCAATCAGGAGAATGCTCCCGACATACCACCGTTGCCACGCAATGGTCTGTCTGTCAATACTCCACAGCCAAATTTTGACCGCAGCTACAACCCTTTTCTGCAGTCTCGCGACCCATATACTCCTGTACAACACAAGAACAGCGTGCGCAACTGGGAGCAACTCTACTCCGGATATACCGAACAGCATGCCGGCGAAATCCAAACCGTACCGATCAGCAACAGCTCAACAGAACAGGACAACACTCTGCTCTCTGCTGATAGCAATGTGTTCCAATTCCGCGAACGTTATATACTCACGCCCGTCAAATCCGGACTCCTCTGGATTGACCAGCATAGGGCACATACGTGCATTCTCTACCATCAATACCAAAATCAGATTCATGCCTCCAAATCTGCCACACAGCAGTTGCTCTTTCCTGAAACTCTCGATTTATCCGTCGATGACGCACAATTAATGATTACATTGCTTCCGGATCTAAAAAAAATAGGTTTTGAAATAGAAAAAATCGGACCTTTCACATTCTCCATCAACGGTGTACCAGCCGTACTCGAACATAATAACCCGCAAGTAACCCTGCAAGATATTCTCAATCAAGCAAAGACAACCGGAACAACAACAGAAGATAATTTCAGACAGGTCATATCACTATCTCTTGCCAAATCAACAGCCATACCTTACGGAAAAAAACTCACGGCTGACGAGATGAATGATATTATCAACAAATTATTTGAGTGTCCGACACATGCACACACTCCTGACGGGCAAATAATTTTATACCTCCAGACCCAAGAAAATATAGAGAAAGAATTCAGAAGTTAGAGGTTAGGACATCCCACAGATTTGGACGGATAAAAAACATAAATGATGAAATGATGAAATGATGAAATGATGAAATGATGAAATGATGAAATGATGGAATGATGGAATGATAAAATGATAAATGACAATATGAAAAATTTTTTTCTTTCAGGTATTTTGGCATTGAGTCTCTGCGCCTGCACGCGTCAACCTGTAACACTTACTATTCTGCACACCAACGATACTCATTCGCAAGTTGAGCCGCTTGATGCCGGTGTTAAAAACGGGGACTGCGGAGGTTATGCCCGCCGGATGGGATTTATTGCACAAGAACGCGAACAAGACCCGGAACTGCTATTGTTCGATGCCGGTGACTTTTGGCAGGGTACGCCCTATTTCAATATCTACAAGGGCGATGTGGAAATAGATGCAATGAATCAGATGGGTTACGATGCCGTAACGTTAGGCAACCACGAATTTGACAACGGTGTCAGTACGCTTGCCGAAAAATTGTCGCAATTGAACTGCCCGGTTGTATGCGCTAACTATACTGTTGACGATTCACCTCTCGAAGGAATAGTAAAACCATATATTATTCTGCACCGCAAAGGACTTAAGATTGGTGTGTTCGGACTGGGTGTTGACCCCAAAGGGCTGATTACTGACGTTAATTTTGCTCCGCTCAAATATCTCGACCCGATACAAAAAGGCAACGAAACAGCCGACCTCCTGAAAGAGAAAGAAAAATGCGATGTGGTCATCTGCCTTTCCCATATCGGCACATTGCAAACTGACGGTGTACCATGCGACAGCGTGCTAATAAGCAACTCGCGGAATATTGACCTTGTAATCGGAGGTCACACCCACCAACTGTTTGAAAATCATAAAGTAACCAACTTGAACGGAGACTCAATACTATCGGTTCAGATGCTTAAAAGCGGAATATATACAGGAAAAATAAAATTAGAAATTCAAGCAATTATATGAAAAAATATCTTATGCCCGCATTAGTGGTAGTCGGTGTATTAGTCGGACTGCTTATTGGACTGACAATCAACGATAAAAGTCAATCGAATAACACTATTGACATTTTAGGGCAACTGCCGCAACGCAACTCAAAAATAGATGAGTTGATTTATTATATGAAAGCCTATTATGTTGACACTCTCAACATTGACTCTATTTCAGAGGAAGCGGTGAAGCAACTTGTTACCACACTTGACCCGCACTCCGACTATATTCCGGCAAAAGACCTTGACGATTTCAACAGCGACTTTGAGGGTTCATTTTCCGGCATAGGTGTGCAGTTTAATATCCAGAACGATACCGTTTGTTTTGTAGGAGTTATAAGCGGCGGACCTTCTGAAGCAGTAGGCATACTCAACGGTGACAAACTGATAATGGTTGACGACTCATCGTTTGTCGGCAAAAATATCAACAACGAGAAAGTGATGCACACTCTTCGCGGCGAAAAAGGTACTGAAGTAAAACTTACCATACAGCGCAACGGAACAACAGAACCATTGGAATTTACCGTTACAAGAGGTGATATTCCCGTTCATTCCGTTGTTGCTAAATTTATGATAGAACCCAAAATCGGGTTTATAAAAGTGGATAAATTCAGCAATACGACATACAACGAATTTATCGAGGCGCTCGCAGAACTTAAAAACAGCGGGGCGGAAAAATATATCATCGACCTACGCGGCAATCCGGGAGGATTAATGGATCAAGCCGTCAGTATGTGCAACGAATTTCTCGACAAAAGCAGCATGATAGTCTATGCCAAAGGAAAACAATATCCATACTCTGCGTCCACTGCGAATGGGATGGGGCGATTCAAAAAACAGCCTATCGCAGTATTGGTCGATGAATATTCTGCTTCCGCATCAGAGATATTCTCCGGTGCCATGCAAGATAATGACAGAGCCACAATAATCGGACGCCGCACATTCGGAAAAGGACTGGTACAACAAGTATTCCCGCTGTCAGACCGGTCGGCAGTAAAACTAACCGTGGCACGTTATTATATGCCATCCGGCAGATGTATCCAGAAACCATATAAAATGGGCGACCAACTTGACTATTTGACTGAATTATATGAGCGTTATGAGACCGGCGAAATATACACACAGGACAGTATCAAAGAGGATACAGTCATATATAAGACAAAGGGCGGACGCATAGTTCACGGCGGAGGCGGAGTTATGCCAGACATCTTTGTCGGCTCCGACACCACCTTTTTCAGCAAATACTACAAAAGAGTTGTCAACAAGAATTTCGTTTACCAATTTGCCTATAAATACACTGACCAACACCGCGACCAACTCAACACTTTCAACACATGGCAGAGTTTGGAACAGCACTTGCGAAAGCAACCTTTGTTAGACGAGTTTGTAACATTCGCAAAGGGGAAAGGAGAAATCCCAAACAATAAGGAGTTGAAAATAAGCGGCAATAAGATAGAAAGTATGATAAGGTTGTATATAGTACGCAACATACTTAATGACGCAGGTTTTTATCCATTATACATGCGCGATGACGATATAGCCCGAAGAGCAGTCCAAGAACTTCAATGATTTGCTAATTTGTCGGTCAGTTGACGAAGGAAAATTTGAAAATTTGTCCAAAAATTTGGCTATTTCAGTTTTTTTTAGTAACTTTGCAGGCAGATAAGTATATAAATCAGTTTGTTATGTCAGAGCCTATCCACATCCTGTATATCTCACAAGAGATTCACCCCTATCTTCAGGAGGAAACACCGATGCGCATAATGGGGCGCAAACTTCCGGAATTCTGTCAGTCTCACGGATGTGACACACGTACTTTCATGCCGAAATTCGGTGAAATAAACGAGCGGCGGAACCAGTTACACGAAGTAATCAGACTCTCCGGCACTAACATCATGATTTCCGACATGGACCACCCGACTCTCATCAAAGTTGCCTCCATTCAATCGGCAAGAGTGCAAGTATATTTCATTGACAATGATGACTACTTCAAACGCCGCAAGGGAGTAACTGACGAGAAAGGCAACTGGTACCCCGACAACGATGAGAGAACAATATTCTACTGCCGCAGCGTTTTGGAGACCATAAACCGCCAACGCTGGACACCTGACATAATCCATGTTTCAGGTTGGATGTCAGCCCTCGCACCATTGTATATCAAAAAAGCATTCAATGATGCTCCGTTTTTTGCCAAAGCAAAGGTTGTATTCTCCGTTTTTGACCAAAAAATGAACCAAACATTCGGCACAAAATTTGCAGACAAACTGCTTATACCCGGAGTAACACCCGAAGACGTAGCATCGCTAAAGGGACGGAAAGTAACATATAACCAACTTATCAAACTTGCAATAGACTATAGCGATGGGGTTATTCAATCAACACCCAAGATTTCACCGACACTGACCACGCACATCAAACAATCAGCACTGCCCTTCCTGCCTTATCAGGAAAATATTGAGGCATATCTCGATTTCTATAAGCACTTGCTTGGTAAATGAAAATACACACAACACATATTTCAAGGCGCGTAGAGATGCTAAAAGTTGCATCTCTATTGTTTGTATTATTTGCATTGTTTTCATGCTCAACAGACAAAAAAACCGGTCTGTCGGTGCTTGACACTAACGACGAGATTCTTGTAGGAACAGACACATTCAGGCTTCAGACATATATGATACAAGCAGAACACATACCATCCGACCCTGACTCTGTTCTATTAGGCGAAGCCGACAACAATCTCGGCACACTGCATGCCGATTTTATAACACAACTTACTTGTCCTGAAGGTTTTGAATTCCCTGACAATACGGTTTTAGACTCTGCGGTACTTACACTCTATTACCAGAATTGGTACGGTGACGGCAACAGCCCTATGGCAATCAATATCTATCAACTGGACAGAGGTACATTAGATTATGACTCTATTTACTATTCCGATATAGACATAAACGAATTTTGCTCTCAAGCCGATTCAACAAAGGCCGTTGCACAACCAAGAATCATAACAGCCGCATCTCCGACAAATACATTCACAACCACGTCCTCCACATTATCGCTTATAAACTTCCGGCTGACAGACCGCATGGTGAACCGACTCTTCAACAATGGCAAATACCCCTCGCAAGAGCAATTTAACAATGATTTCAAGGGTCTGTTTATTACAACAAGTTTCGGTTCAGCTACGATACTATACATTGAGAACATGGCAGTTACTCTTTACTACCACTTCGATTACCGGCTTGACGGTCAAGACACAACAACTACAGATGTTGTTTATTTCTATTCTACTGATGAAGTACGAAACGTTAACCGGATAATGTACAGACACACTCACGACTACGCTGCAGAACTTCTGAAAGACTCAACAATATCGTACATTGCCTCGCCTGCCAATATCTATACTGTAATAGACATTCCGATAGCACGAATGGTGTCAAGCGTCAAAGATTCTATTCTTAACGGCAAAAGACCATACGTCAACAGCGCAGAAATAAAAGTCTATGCTACAAATTACACAACAGAAATAGACCCTGACGATATAACGCAATGGGCTCAACCACCACAATATATGCTTATGATTGCAGCTGACTACGTTGAAGATTTCTTCTATTCCCGTTCACTGCCAAACGACTCAACGGCAATGTTAGGTGTGCTGACGACCACAACAGACTCATTAGACAACACACTTGCATATTACTCATACGACCTTTCCTATGCCCTGACAGAATATCTGCACAACCCGGAGCCTGTTGATACATTTTCAGTCGTCCTTATACCTGTGTCAGTAGCGGCGCAAACATCCTCCAGCAGCGGTACAACGGTTATAACTTCAGTCAGACCGCTGCAAATAATAACAAATACAGTGGTCAATACAGAGTTCAACAAAGATTTCCCATTACGATTAAGTGTTGTCGCAACAGGATTATAAAACAAAAGCAGTCTTTACAAGGCTGCTTTTAATTTTTGTGCCATCACGGCATATTGTTCGTCATTAAGATAGACCTGCTTCGGATTCATTTGGAAAGTACCTCCGAAATCCGGACCATCAATATATTTCGGAACAAGATGAAAATGCAGGTGTTCAAGAGTATCGGCATAAGCGCCGTAATTAATCTTTTCCGGATTAAACACGGTTTGCATCGCACGGGTTACTTGAGCAACATCTGACATAAAAAGATTACGCTCTTCGTCAGAAAGCAGATTTAAATCACCCACATGATGGTCATAAGCAACCAAGCAACGACCATGATAAGTCTGCTCGCGGAAAATAAACAAGCGTGACACGCGCAGATGTGCCACTTCAATCATAAGCTCGCGCTGCACTTCATTATTGGTACAATACAAGCACTTAATAGGATCACTATGCATAGCTGATAGTATTTTAATCTATAGCGCAAAATTAGTAATTTTCATTCATATAAACAAATAGCACGATAAAAATTATTTTGCTGTAAAGAGTATTTTTCGAAATTATGCAATGTTAACACTTTAAAATAGAAATAAAACAAGCAGAAAACAAAGATGCGTGCCTTATGGCACGCATCTTTGTTGTAAATTATACATTTAGTACGACATCACGGACTCAAGTCGTTTTGATTCGTCAATCATTTTTTGTAGCATATCAACTGTCGGAACACGACGTGTGAGTTTTTTCTCCGCATTAACCTCTTCCATTTTAGCGGCTAAATTGGCAGCCACACGGTGACCAAACTCTTTCACGGTGTCAACACCGGCAGCCTCCAATAATTCGGCAAATTAAGGATCTACTCCGTCAACACGGAATAAATCGCAATGGTTAGCCCATTTAAGAATCAGTTTGTCGCTAATACCGGTTTGTTCAGCAAGAGCCATCGACATTCAGGTTTGGCACATTTTTCCAACTATTGGCTTGCTTTTGCAATGCCAACAGCCTCAAGTTAAGTTACTTATTTCTCACCTACGCCCTCAATGTCGATAACTTTGTAATCCATGATACAATTTCAGTTATAAATAATTTAACTTAATACTCTGTACTTAATATTTTGTACTTTGTACTTAATAAGATGTTCTTTGAACTGCCGAATAGCTAATCTTCAAGGCAGAAGCACGGCGCAGAGCCTGCTTTATATCAGCAATGATACCCATGCGTGTCTCCTTGTCAGCTTTTATACTTACAGTCATAAAGCCTTGGTCGCTTTCCGGCATTGAAGAACGCTCGTTGATAATATAATTCTCTATTTCGCTAACATCAGCGAAAGCATCGTCAAGTTGGATACGTGTTTCAGAACCGTATTTCTTACGAAACTCATCGGTTGGTGTTCCTACATAGATATATTTAACGAGCGATTTCTTCTCCAACTTGGTCAGTTCTGTGGCTTCAGGGTTCTGGATACGAACCTTGTAAGTCACCTCTTTCATGGAAGTTACTGTCATGAAGAAAAACAGTAGCATAAATATAATGTCGGGCAGAGAACTGGTGTTCAATGCTGGCATCTCTTTCTTTTCATCTCTACGAATTTTTGCCATTACTTGTTTCCTCCATAATTTTTAGGTTCAGCCTCTGAAATACGTTGAGCATAAACCTTTTGAACTAACTTTTGTTGATCCTCGTCAAGTTCGTTATACACTTTTCCCCAACGTTGTTTTGAAAATTCATCGCGCAACTCATTATAAGCTGCAACGAGTTCATTTTGCACGTTTAGATACATCTGATACTGCGTATCGACGTCGTTTTGTACCGAAATGATATGGTCTTTTGTATAAGACACGTGTCCCAATCCCGGTATATCTTCCTCCGTCTTTACCGGTAGGTGAGATGCATTGTTTGGGTTCTCAATAAACTCTTTCGCTTTATCGCGCAGTTGCTTAATATCCAATGGTTCGCCTTGTACCAAAAGTTCGTTTTGGCTGTTAATCTTCACATAGAAGAAGTTACGGCGGTTGATATCTTGAGGTTTATCCACCTGTTCGTTACTTATAGCCGGCAAACGACGCGCCAGACCTTGGTTAACGTCCATACTGGTGGTTACAAGGAAGAATATAAGCAACAAGAAAGAGATGTCAGCCATTGAACTGGCGTTCAGAGCCGGTACTTTTTTCTTACCTTTTGCCATAATCTTTCGCTTGCTAAAGAGTTAATCAGTTTTTAATTTTGTTATACAACCATCCTCCGAATATAGCGAGAACAGTCAGAATAAGAAGTGCATAAGTGGCGAACATAGTGGCATCGGCAAATTTAGCCCATGTGCCTACATTGTCGTGACCTTCGTAACCAAGTATGCGGACTTCTTCAGGACTACCTGCAACCCAGCATATAATAAGGAGCAGAACAAAAAGACCAACTGAGCAAAGGGTCCTGATTGCACCCTTGCGGTCTGTTGCCCAACGATTAGAAAACGATATCACTACCGAGCAAAGAGTTACCAATACAGCGAGACCTAACAATATATATGTAAAGACCATAAACAAATCGGTAAATTGCGGCACTGAAAGATAGTCACCTGCAACTTCAACCGAACCTGCATTGAACCCGACAAGGTAGAACATCGCTCCAACAATAACACATAACGCAAGAAGCAACAATAGCGTTATTTTGGGCAATATGTTTATTAATTTATCGTTCATTGTTTTAATTTTTATCTGACCATCACAATTGACAGTGGTATCACTTCAACTGTAAATAGTAAATTAATAAGTCGTAAAAAAATCAGGCTTTAGCTTTTTGCTTTGCATCATATTTGATGATGAGGTCAAGCAAGCTGATTGAGCTGTCTTCCATTTCGTTAACCAGACCTTCAACGAGTGAAAGGATATAGTTGTAGAATAATTGGAGAACAACAGCAATAACCAAACCGAGCAATGTAGTCAAAAGAGCAACTTTAATACCACCGGCAACAACGGTCGCACTGATGTCACCTACCTGTTGGATTTTATCGAATGCTTGAATCATACCGATAATAGTTCCCAAGAATCCCAATGAAGGAGCGATGGCGATAAAGAGTGTAATCCAAGAAAGGTTTTTCTCTAACAAACCGAGTTGTACACCACCGTAACTTGATACTGTACGTTCAACAACGTCAACACCTTCGTCATAGTGCAACAAACCTTGATAGAAAATAGAAGCAACCGGACCGCGAGTGTTGCGGCATACGTCTTTTGCTGCTTCAATACCGCCTTCGTTCAGAGCGTTCTCCACGTTAGCAAGCAATTTCTTGGTGTTTGTCTTTGAGAGTGAAAGATAAATGATACGCTCAATACAAAGAGCGAGACCAAAGATAAGAGTAAGCAGGGTCAAACCCATGAAACCTGCACCACCTTCGATGAATTTCTGTTTAAGAGTTTGGTGAATACCAACTTCTTCTGTTTCAGCAGCTTCAACCACCTCTTCTGCAGCAGCTTCTGCAACAGACGGAGCAGCCTCATCTACTTGTTCTACTTCAGCTTCAGCAGCAGCCGGAGCTTCCTGAGCATTTACAAAAGCAACACTACCAAAATTGAGCATTGCGATAACCATCAAGGTTGCTAATACTTTTTTCATTTTGTTGGAGTTTAATTAATATTTATTGTTGTTTTTAATCGTTAGACGAATTTGTTTTAGAAATCAGACTTTTCTTTGCCCCCGCACGCGCTGACAAGTTGTCGCTACCGCAGGTATTCTGCACAAATAAAGCCTTGCCTTTGCGCCCAAGCAACTTGGCACATGCCTCGTCTTTCTTTGCGGAGAGACGGGGATTCGAACCCCGGATACGCTTTTGGCGTACACACGCTTTCCAGGCGTGCCTCTTCAGCCACTCGAGCATCTCTCCAATTTACGGTTTTACCATTTGAACATGTAATTGACCGTATAGTCCGTTACTTCCTCAATATATTGCGGTGTAGTACGATAAATCTCTGCCAAACGAGCAATCACAAGCGGGATATAACTGCTCTCATTGCGTTTTCCCCTGTGAGGTGTGGGAGCAAGATATGGACCATCTGTTTCAAGTACAAGGCTCTCTAACGGCACACGTTCCAAAACGTCACCAAGTTTGCTGTTCTTAAAAGTCAGGACACCTCCTATACCCAATTTCCAGTCATAGTCAAGGTATTTGCATGCTGTCTCGTAACTTCCGCTGAAACAATGCACAATACCTTTGTTGCCCTGTTTTGCCGCCTCGGTAAGAATGGCTTCCATATCCGCCGTAGCATCCCGCGAATGAATCAATACAGGCAACTCCGACTCACGCGCCCACTCCAATTGTTGCAGAAAAGCATCCTCCTGCTGGCGCATAAAAGTCTTGTCAAAATGATAGTCCAAACCTATTTCACCAATGGCTACCCAATCATGATAATCAACTAATGCCTTGTGGATTACAGCCAAATCATCCTTATACTCCTCCTTTATATTCTCCGGATGCAGTCCGATGGCAGGAAAAGCATAACCCTCAAACTGTCGGCAAACCTGTCTTACTGTAGTCACGCTCTCCACTTCTGTCCCCGGTACGATTATTCTCTTTATACCGACATCCTTTGCTCTCAAAACAACGTCCGGAAGATCGTCCGCATAGGCAACATCATCAAGGTGGCAATGAGTATCAATCATGGTCTGAAGTTAACAATTTCACACTTCGAACTGCAAAGTTACAAAAAAAATTTGAAAAAAAAGACTTTTTGTCATTTTTTATTAATAATTATTGAATTTTGTTGATTTTTTGGGGATAAAAACGGCGTAAGGGGAGTTAATAAAAAAGAAATACACTTGCACAAGCATATTTCCTTTTGTTGTCCAACCCGGAATCGAACCAGGATTTTCAGAACCAAAATCTGACGTAATAGCCTTTATACCATTGGACAATCACATACTTTTAAAAAAGCGACTGCAAAGTTACAACATTATTTTGAATTGACAAAATTTTTTTATGAAAAAGTTTGATCAGTCAAAAAAACTCTGTTCATTTTTTTAAAACATGCCGCCTTATGTACCTAATTCCGCGCTGGATAAATCGGTGCAGGTATCTGTGAACAAATAGTGGTGACTCTATTCTCGGTTTTTTGCTTTGAGGAACTCGCCAATCACCTCCGTAGAGGTAAGTCAATAACTTTTCCGGATTAGCCGGAACCTGAAAATGCTCACCCAGAAACTCATAATCTTCAGTTTGCTCAAAAAAGGATTTACGTATGTATTTCTCCAATAACAGGCTATATCGAGATGTCCATGGCCATGCACTCTCATACACAGGATAAATATCGCATGTTATTTCTTTGTATTCAAATGTAAATATCCACGGTAATACATAACAATACAAATTTATACCGACCTTCTCCAATTCAGGTCGCAGATCAAATATGGCTTGAACATTATCGGCAGATGTAACCACGTCAATATCTGAATCTTTCTTAATAAAGTTATGCTCTCGAATGGCACCCAATAATGTGCCGAACATCGGCATAATTACTATATTATGTTTCTCAAGTACTTGTTTCAAACTGATTAACAAATACTTTGCGTCTTCGAGATCCATTCGTTTCTCAGGTCTGAGATATAATTCGTTTCTCCAGCACTCAGACGGCTCTTTGAGCATGTTCTTTTTCATAATCTCTGCAACTACTCATTTAACAATTAAAATCCCCGTCAAGACATTTCGGCGGTTGCCTAATCCATGTCGTGACGGGGAAATACAATACTTCCAAGAGTCTGAATAAAAACGAGGATTCCTATCAACACTTATCCGCCATTTGAGGTCGTAGGAAAAACCGTTAGTCTCGAATAAGTAATGCAGAAACCCACGCTGCGATATACAAATACACACATACCAATCGGTATGCACGTGTGTATAATCACACCACGAGCATCCACTACTACTTGTTTTCGAAGACTTATTTTGAAATTTCCTACGTTTCAAATGGTCAAAAACAAGCGTTAGCAAACGCCAAATATGTCCTCAATTTTTTACACTGTTGAGTTCAGTGGCTCACTTTTAACGTCTGTAAGCCGACGGGTATATAGTCATTTTTAATTTAAATTTTTAGATATTCCGGCTCTTGGTTGCAACTCGTTTTATTCCGCTATGACAAGGAAATAGTTTTTCTTACCGCGTTGGAAGAGCAGATACTTGTTGTTAAGGAGTTGCTTATCAGTTATCAGTGACTCTAGGTCTGTAAACTTCTCTTTATTCAGGCTTACACCATTGGCTTGCATTGTCTTGCGCGCTTCACCTTTAGATGGGAATATAGCCGTCTTTTCAGCCAATAGGTCAAGAGGGCGGATACCTTGTTGCAATTCAGCAAGAGAGATATTATATCTCGGAACGCCTTCAAAAACTTGCAACAGTGTCTGTTCATCAAGATGATGGAGTGCCTCAGCCGTGGCATTGCCAAAAAGAATATTTGATGCTTCTACAGCAGCATTGTAGTCTGCTTCGGAGTGAACCATAACAGTTACTTCTTTAGCAAGTCGTTTTTGCAATATCCGCAGGTGCGGTGCTTGTTGGTGTTCGGCAACAAGTGCATCTATTTCGTCTTTTTCCAATGAAGTGAATATCTTGATATAACGTTCTGCATCATTGTCAGCTACATTGAGCCAGAATTGGTAGAATTTATATGGTGTAGTATATCTGCGGTCGAGCCATATATTTCCGCTCTCGGTTTTACCGAATTTACCGCCATCGGCTTTGGTGATAAGCGGGCAAGTTAGAGCGAATGCATCATCTTTTCCCGTCATACGTCGTATAAGTTCTGTGCCTGTTGTGATATTTCCCCATTGGTCGGAGCCGCCCATTTGCAGTTTACAGTTTTTATGTTCATGCAGATAGACATAATCATATCCTTGCAGAAGTTGGTAGGTAAATTCGGTAAACGACATTCCTTGGCTAAACTCACCGTTGAAACGTTTCTTGACACTGTCTTTAGCCATCATATAATTTACCGTGATGAGTTTGCCTACTTCGCGTGAGAAATCAAGGAAAGTATAGTTTTTCATCCAATCATAGTTGTTGACTAATTCTGCTGCATTGGGTGCATCGGAGTTAAAATCAAGGAAGCGTTCCAATTGGGCTTTAATACATTCTTGGTTGTGGTGCAACGTTTCCTCCGTCAGTAAATTACGCTCTGCGGATTTGCCGGACGGGTCGCCAATCATACCTGTTGCTCCCCCGATTAACGCAATTGGTTTGTGACCACAACGTTGCAAGTGGCGCAACATCATGATTCCGCACAAGTGTCCTATATGAAGAGAATCGGCAGTCGGGTCAATGCCCACATAAGCAGTTGTAGGCTCTTTCAGCAATTGTTCTTCTGTTCCGGGCATAATGTCATGGAGCATGCCTCTCCAGCGTAATTCTTCTACAAAATTCTTCATTGATACAACGAGTTTATAGTTTAATAATGAGTTTTGAGACTGCAAAATTACTACATTTTTTGTTATTAATAAAAATAATGCATCGGAAATTTGCACATAAATAAAAATATAAGTACTTTTGCAGTGAAAATAACATTTTTTAATAACTAAAACTTATTTGTTATGAAATCAACGAATCAAGAATTACGTGCTCGGGCATGGAAAGCCCTTTAAGGAAATGGTGGCAGCAATTATTGGTATGCAGTATTGCTTCTTGTTATTGTTACAGCAATTTCCGGTGCTTTAAGCGGTGCCACTATGGGTAGTTTGGCAATATTGGCTCTGCCTATGGCTTTTGCTTTCTCTATTGAGATTCTGAAACTGTCGCGTGAAGGTAAGCAACCAGAGATTGAAAATCTTTTTACCATTTATCGCGATAACCTGCAGAAGTCGTTTTTGGTTCCTTTCCTCGTTGCCCTATTTGTTTGCCTCTGGTCATTATTGCTAATCATTCCTGGTTTAATCATGGCATACGCTTATTCTATGGCGATATTCATTTCTAACGACAATCCGGAATTGTCAGCAATGGATGCCATCAAGAAAAGTCGCGAAATAATGAAAGGTCATAAGTGGGAGCTGTTTGTTTTAGACCTGTCGTTTATCGGATGGATACTTCTTGCCTGCCTGACAATGGGTATAGGATTTATTTTCCTCCAGCCATATATCGACACGGCTCACGCAGAGTTCTATCGCGAGTTGATAGAAGAAAACAATGTTGACGCTCCTGTTGAAGAGGTCAAAGCAGACTAAAAAAAGCAGCATATGCTGCTTTTTTTAGTCTATCATACCGTCTCGCATCTTGACTATGCGGTCGGAAATGGATGCAAGCTCAGGGTCGTGCGTTACAATTACAATAGTCTGGTGATATTTCTCACGCAATTCTAACAGCAATCGGTGCAGTTCCTGCTTATTGGCAGAGTCAAGACTTCCTGACGGTTCGTCAGCCAAAATGACCGACGGGTTATTGATTAATGCACGTGCAGCGGCGACACGTTGTTTCTCTCCGCCTGACAATTGAGCAGGTTTGTGATGCTTACGTCCCTCAAGTCCGAGCTGTTGGAGCAGAACCATTGCAGATGCCGAGGCTTGAGTCATCGATTTTCCGGCTATCAATGCCGGCATCATAACGTTTTCCAATGCTGTAAACTCCGGCAGGAGCTGATGAAATTGGAAAATAAAACCTATTTCCCTGTTGCGGAAATGCGACAACTGATCGTCATTAAACTGCGATAAATCACAGCCTTTTATAATCACTTTGCCCTTGTCGGCTTTGTCCAATGTACCTATGATTTGCAGAAGTGTGGTCTTCCCTGCTCCACTCGGTCCGATAATTGCCATAATCTCACCTTGTTCAACATTAAGATTAACCCCCTTAAGTACTTCAAGGGAACCATAGGACTTGTGAATGTCAATACATTGTATCATTTGTTTATTATTATAAATCGTAAGTCATAAGACGGTTAGCACTTACGTGTCGCAAAGCTAATACATCTCATATCTTGCGACTGATATCTCAAAACTTTCTACTATTATTTAAGCATATCTACTGCCCGTTTCAAAGCATCCGCCATAATATCAATATCTTCTTTTGTATTATACAAAGCAAACGATATCCTCACTGTTCCCGGTAAGCCGAGAAGATTAATAAGAGGCTCGGCGCAATGATGACCGGTGCGGACTGCAACCCCTTGCCTGTCAAGCAACATGCCTATATCATACGGATGAATATCTCCTGCAACGAACGAGATAACACCATATTTAGGTTTACCGATAATTCTCATCCCGCTGAAAGTCTGCAACCGGCTGAGTGCATATTGCACCAATTCCATCTCATGACTTTCAATATTTTCAATACCTATGTTATTAATATACCGCAAAGCCTCTGCAAGAGCAACAGAACCGATAAAGTCCGGTGTTCCGGCTTCAAATTTGTAAGGCAACTCGTTATATGTCGTATGCTCGAAACTGACATGCTCAATCATCTCTCCTCCACCTTGATACGGCGGCATAATATTCAGCAGTTCCGATTTACCGTATAAAATTCCTATACCTGTAGGACCATATATCTTATGACCGGAAAAGGCAAAGAAATCAGCATTCAACTCTGTTACATTGACTTTATGATGAGGTATCGATTGTGCTCCGTCAATCAACACCATTGCCCCTGCTTGATGGGCAAATTGTATAATATCCTCAACGGGATTCATCATCCCCGTTACATTAGATACATGTGCTACGGCAACTAATTTGGTTTTCTCGCTTAACATTTGGCGATAAGCCGTCATATCAAGGCTGCAATCTTCATGTATTGGAATAATGCGTAACCGAGCTTTTTTTCGCTCGCACATCATCTGCCACGGAACAAGATTAGAGTGATGCTCTACAGCTGAAACAATTATTTCATCACCTTCGGATATAAACGATTCTCCTAAACAAAAAGCCGCTAAGTTAATTGCTTCTGTCGTTCCTCGGGTGAAGATAATCGAACTGTTGTCTTTTGCTCCGATAAAATCTGCAACAACCTGTCTCGCATCTTCGTGAGCCTGAGTTGCAAGGCGGCTTAAATAGTGTACCCCGCGATGGATATTAGAGTTATAATGAGTGTAGGCATCTGTTATCTTATCCAACACACACTGCGGTTTTTGAGTGGTAGCAGCATTGTCCAAATAGACAAGCCGCCTGTCATATACCGTTTCTCGCAGCAATGGAAAATCATTTATATATGAACGCGATAACATATTCATAACATTATTTGGAATTGCAAAATTACAAAAAAATCGTGACATACAAACAATCCGCACTCAAATTTGCATATTTCAAGATAATTATCTAATTTTGCAATCGGTTTTCATAATGTCATACCTTCATTGCACAATGCGTATAAAATATATTACCATATTATTAGTCTGCATAAGCTTGTTGTCGAGCTGCAACAAAGTAAGCAAGCGGCAAGTATTTCCGGCAGATCCCGTTCCTGTCGAAGTGGACATTATCCGTTTTGACTCCGCACTGTTATCAGTACGAACAACGGAAGTTCAGAGCGATGTTGACTCTCTTTATGCCCGCTACCCGGATTTTATGCCTCTATGGGTCAATAGTGTATTATACAACTATTTGGGATTTCTCGAAGATGCCGGATTTATCAAAATGGTAGCCGACAGTTTGGTTCCTTATCAGGTACCCGTTTTTCTGCACGACAAACACACCGGACTTGAGCAAGCCAACTATGATACACGCGATGTTTTTGCCGACATATCAGACATACAAGGGGCTATCAATCTCGCCTATGGTCGGTGGCTGACAATAGAACCACAACACCATATTCCGAATATCTATTTCATGCTTTCCGCTTTTTTTTACCCTTTGGTTTCAATCGGTGATGATATGGCAGTCGGTGTTGAGGGTTATTTAGGTTCTGATTATCCGTTCTACGACCAAGTAGTATATAACTATCAACGTCAGACGATGCGACCTGAATGTATCCCTGTCAATATAATACTGCAGGACCTCAAAAAGACTTATCCGTCCCGCTTTACACACGACCGGCTTATTGACGAAATGATTTACCAGGGTATAGTCATGTACACTACCGCTGCATTGTTTGCCGAACTGCCGGAGTATGAAATTATCGGTTATCCCGAAAACAAATGGCAATGGTGCGAAAAATATGAGGCTGATTTATGGAAGACTATGATGGACCGGCAAGTGCTGTTCTCTTTAGACCCTGCCGTTCAAGCATCATTTTTAAGCGATGGGCCTTTCACTTCAGAGATTTCACAGGACTCTCCTGCCCGAATAGGCACTTGGATTGGTTGGAGGATAGTGAAACAATACATGAACAACAACAGGGATATTTCACTTCTACAACTGCTTGAAAGCACCGATGCCCAACAAATTTTGGAACAATCAAAATACCGCCCATAGTTGAAACATCTGTTGTACATATTGCTATCAGTCTTAATCGGCACAGTTACGAGCTATGCCGACTGCCGCGACTATAGTTGTTTGGAGCAAAACAATGATGCAGAGGAAGTGATGTTGCTGCAAACACCGCTTAATATGCCGGTTGGATTGTCACGTATTGAGGTACAGGTTGCAAACGTTTCCGTCACTCTCCAGCGCATTGCACAACATTTCATATTCAGCCATGAAGCAAATACTTGCAAACAGAATATCGTCAGACAAGCGGTTGTCAATGCAAAAAAAATAGTCCTTTCTCTTCCTCCGCAATATATTTCATATCCGTTTAATGTTTTTTGGTAATTAGATATTTAAAGTTAGCTGTTGAGTATCAATCTACTAACTAAAAAATGCAAATATCATTTATCAACATTAAAAACAAACAGATATGAGTAGTTCAACAATAATTGTAGGTGCTGTAATGCTTCTTATCGCATTAAGCCCGCTGATTATTTCGTTCTTCCGCAAAGGAAATGAAGACGAAAAATCAAAACAAGAATAATAAAGAATTAAGGAGATGCCGTTCGGCATCTCCTCTTTTTGTCGGGATGACAGGATTTGAACCTGCGACCACGCGCCCCCCAGACGTGTACTCTACCGGGCTGAGCTACATCCCGATTATTTGGGACTGCAAAATTAATACTTTTTTCTTAAACAACAAAAAAAATCATTATTTTTTTGCGAAACCGACAGTATCAAGCCGGATAACAAGTTTATTTACCACACCGATTACAACGCTACCTTTGCATATTTTGCACCGGCACGGAAAATATACGTATGTCCGACCGGCAAATGGTCGGCACTGACGCACTCTAAATTTTCACCTGTATTAACCTTGCTCAACAACCGAGAAGTCTCATCATAGATATACAAATCATCAGACGCTGAGGGTTTATTGATGAATATCAGAGCACTGCCACCATTACCGACCACATATACAGACATGCGTTTGAGCGATTTTTCGACAGTGGTTGCAGCCTTGATGATATTTGAGCGGAAAGTCTCTACCGCTTCATTTTCTGATTGCAGATAGGCTGATACAAAATAGGTATATATGGTTTCTTCTTTCAAACCGGAGAGCATATAAGTCGTATCTGTCACCAATTCGCGTCTCACGATATAGGCAGTATCTCCTCCTGCAAGGGTAAATGCAGTAAAGAGATATGACACATCATATTGGTCATCAGTAGTCAACGGATGCCATGCCGCACGCATGGAATTATACGATACCACTTCCGGCTCTATAGCGACAGGAGCTGTTTTGTCAATACCGCCTCCCATAAAATCAAACGTGCAGTATTCCGACATTTCTTTTATAGATGTAATATTCTGACCGAGTTGACTACCTGACCATAAGACCGGATAAAACTCATCACCTTCGTGAAAAGCAGCAGGTTTAGAAACCGATGTATTACCATTCGGATTTTCAATATACACTCTCAGATGTGATGTCGGTGTATTGACGCTATCGTTTATATTGTTAACGGTATTGTCATCCCATGCCGTTTTATCATAATCAATATGCCAGATAATCATCCCTGAATCGGGCATATACGTGTCCCAACCAATCTGCTTTCGATATTCAACAATAAAATATTCGGGATAATCCGATTTTTCAAATTCCATATTATGCACTCCTTCAGCAATAAGATATGCCTGCGTAGTGTTTGACAAAAAAGTATCCTGCGCGAGGGTATAAAGATTGAGTGTTGCAGCCTGATTAATCTGAACAGGTGAGAGCCATCCGAGACAAAAACGGTTAAAAGCGGAATGTGTCGGGGGTGTATTGCCGTTGTTGAGATAAGAGCCGCTGTCCATAATGTCCCACCTACCCAGAGTTGTCACTCCTTTTTTAGATGTATGATAGTAGTCAGGAAGCCCCAACACATGACCAAACTCATGGCAGAAAGTACCTATTCCGCTCATTACTGAACCTGTGTTGCCTTTAAGCTCTGAAGTACATGCATAACTCGAAATTGTCTTACCGTTGAAAGAACATGTACCTATTACACTATCCGGTACCACACCGTATTGATGAGGCCAAATGCAATATTCATTGCCGCCTTCCGATTCAGAATAGCCCGCATAATAGATAAATACATTATCTATATATCCGTCATTGTCAGTATCATATTCCGAGAAATCCACATCGGTGCTTGCTGCTGCCACGGCATCGCGGCAAAACTGCATCAGGCGGGCAGGGCGGTCGCTACCTTGGGACGTATTGCCCCCATAATATGCCGTTTCGTGAGGCAGAGTATATGGACCGACAGTTACAAAAGCGGGGTTAAACTGACCATTAGACGATGCCAAATAATAATCACGCGCCGAACCTGTTGCTCCATTTTCAGAATAACCCTTTTGGTTAAGCATCGTGTGAAAAGCATTCTGTGGATTTGCGGTGGTAAATGACAGGTCTTCAAACTGCACCAATATCACTAATGATTTTTGCTGACCTTTAGTCGGGAAATGCCGACGGGCAGCCAAACGCTGCCGCATCTTGCGAATAGGTGACATCTGAATACGCTGACTGATATCATCATCAGACAAAGCTTCGGTTGGTACATAAAAACCATCCGCATCCAATCGCACCCATCCCCCCTGCATATTAGTTAAATAATGAAAGTGCTCATCACCGTTCAGCATCAATTCAACTGTTGAGCCGTCAGGTTGAATCATCCGAAGAGTGTCGGGCGTGGCAGGAACAGCCATCAATATCACACTCGACAACAAAAATATAATAATATTGAAATAGTAACGCATACTTTCTGCTTTTGTCTTTTGACTCTTTACTGAATTTTGTTTGCAAAGTTACTATAAAATATTGAAACTAACAAGAAATTATTTCAGAAAGACAAAATATACAGCCAAAATAAGACAAACAAATGCGGCAAAATGACTCCGGAGAATCTCTTGTCCCTTAAACACAAAGACTGTATAGAGCGTGAAAATGGTTATCGAGACAATCCCCTGAATAACCTTTGTTGCAAACAAAAAAGAATTAGAAACGTTACATTCCTAATTCTCAATATAGTGCGCAGGATGAGACTCGAACTCACACGATCTTGCGACCACTACCCCCTCAAAGTAGCGTGTATACCAATTTCACCACCTGCGCATAAAAACCGAAATACGAAGATTGAAAACTTTAATATCTCAACAAAGTATTCAAAAATCAAATCTCCGTTGTGCCCGGAACAGGACTCGAACCTGCACGCCTCGCGACATACGCACCTGAAACGTACGCGTCTACCAATTCCGCCACCCGGGCAAGCATTTCAGCCTGTTAGCCACAATAAGTTTTTTCATTAAAAAAGCGATACTCGCTTGTATCGCTTCGAGCGGAAAACGGGACTCGAACCCGCGACCCCGACCTTGGCAAGGTCGTGCTCTACCAACTGAGCTATTTCCGCAAATATCGACTGCTTTACGAAAGCGGTTGCAAAATTACAACCTTTTTTTTTACCCACCAAATTTTTTTTCAAAAAAATACATTTTTTCTTTATTTTTATATCGTTTGATACATCTATATTACCGTTTTAGACATGATAATTGCATCAAAATCTATTTTTTTTACTATACTCTTTTGTATTTCCGAAAAAAATTGTACTTTTGCGAGCGAAAAGGGAACAGATGCGAGATAATATATAAGCAAAAATACATTTATCAACCATAAAACAATATAAACAATGCGCCTTATTATTGAGCCCGACTACGACCGCATGTCGCAATGGGCAGCCAACTATGTTGCAAATAAGATCAATGCAGCAAAACCGACAACAGACAAGCCGTTTGTCCTTGGTCTCCCGACCGGTTCATCACCTCTTGGAATGTACCGCAACCTCGTGAAAATGAACAAAGAAGGCAAGGTATCCTTTGCCAATGTGGTTACTTTTAACATGGATGAGTACGTTGCTCTCGATGTTAACCATCCTGAGAGCTACCATAGTTTCATGTGGAGCAATTTCTTCTCACATATTGACATCAGGAAAGAGAATGTGCATATACTGAACGGGAACGCACCCGACCTTGAAAAAGAGTGCGCTGACTATGAAGCATGTATCAAATCATTCGGCGGCATAGACCTTTTCCTCGGCGGCATAGGTCCTGATGGTCATATCGCATTCAACGAGCCGGGGTCATCTCTCGCCTCTCGCACTCGCCAAAAAACACTGACTACAGACACTATTATAGCTAATTCACGTTTCTTCGACAATGATGTCAACAAGGTGCCAAAGACAGCGTTGACTGTTGGTGTTGGTACCGTTATGGACGCTCGCGAAGTCCTTATTATGGTTAACGGACATCAGAAAGCTCGCGCCTTACAACATGCTGTAGAAGAGCCTGTAAGCCATATGTGGACAATATCCGCTCTACAGATGCACCCTAAAGGGATCATCGTTTGCGATGATGCTGCGTGCGAAGAATTACGCGTCGGCACCTATCGCTATTTCAAAGACATAGAGCGCAATAATCTCATATAGTTCGAGGCAACAGCAATTTGTCTTTTTGGTAACTACTTTCAACTGAATAAATTGTAACTATTCATGGGTCGCTTTGCAAAATATATACTTGCCGGTTTAGGTTGGGCTTTCGGAGGTCCGATTGGTGCCATTATCGGCTTCGCAGTAGGCAAATTATTAAGTTCGGACGATGAAGAGCCGATACCCATTGACTATCATGACCACACCGGCAGTGAGTCGTCTAACCACACACACTACAATACTTCATCACAAAACGATTTCCGTGCTGCACTGTTAGTATTGGTTGCCTGCGTTATGAAAGCCGACGGGCACGTCAAACGTTCAGAACTCGACGTGGTAAAAAATTTTCTACTCCGCAACTATGGCGAAGAAGGTGGTAAAGATGCTCTGCATATACTCAAGAATATCCTCGAACAAGATATTGATGTAACAGCTGTGGCACAGCAAGTGGGGCGCAACGTAAACTATTCCACCAAATTGGAGATTATCCACCTCCTGCTCGATGTGGCACATGCCGATAACGAAATATCCGACTCTGAATTAGACGTTATCTCCCGAATATCCAATATATTTCATGTTGCCGATACTGACTTCCAGTCGCTTCTTGCCCTCTACGGCAAGGGCAAAGACCCCGATTGGGCATACAAAGCCTTGGAGATAGAGCGTTCGGCAACTGACGATGAAGTGAAGAAAGCTTACCGCCGAATGGCAATGAAATATCACCCCGACAAAGTGGCAAGCGCAGGTGAAGATGTCAAACAGAAAGCCACAGAGAAATTCCGCGCTATCAATAAAGCCTATGAAGAAATAAAAACAGTTCGCGGAATGAAATAAGATTAAATACAAAGACATAAGATTTTGCGGCACACCAAACAAACTTGTCCAACATCTAACTGCCAATATCCAACTACATATATGTATATATATAACACCTTATCACGTCAGAAAGAATTGTTCAAACCCATTCATGAAGGTCATGTGGGTATGTATGTTTGCGGTCCCACGGTCTATGGCGATGCTCATCTCGGTCATGCCAGACCCGCTATAACTTTCGACTTGCTCTACCGCTATCTTCAACATCTCGGATACAAAGTGCGCTATGTTCGCAACATAACAGATGTGGGACACCTTGAACATGATGCAGACGAAGGCGAGGACAAAATAATCAAAAAGGCACGTATCGAGCAACTGGAACCGATGGAAGTGGTGCAATATTATGTCAACCGCTACCACGAAGATATGCACCAACTCAATGTCCTGCCGCCGTCTATAGAACCACATGCCTCCGGACATATAATTGAACAAATTGAGTATATCAAAAAGATTCTTGATGCAGGATATGCTTATATAAGTGAAGGCTCTGTCTATTTTGACGTAGAGAAATATAACCACGATTTCCACTACGGCAAACTGTCAGGTCGCAACATTGACGAATTATATGCCAACACTCGCGAGTTAGACGGTCAATCGGAGAAGCATCGTTCTATAGACTTTGCTTTGTGGAAAAAAGCCGCTCCCGAGCATATCATGCATTGGCCAAGTCCGTGGTCTGAAGGATTCCCCGGATGGCATCTTGAATGTTCAACAATGGGAACAAAATATCTCGGTGAGGAATTTGACATACACGGCGGCGGACTCGACCTTATGTTTCCGCACCATGAATGTGAGATTGCTCAATCTTGCGCCGCCCTCGGACATGATACAGTCCATTATTGGATGCATAACAATATGATTACCATCGAAGGCAAAAAGATGGGCAAGTCGTATAATAATTTCATTACCCTGCGCCAATTCTTTGACGGTTCGCACCCACTGTTGACCAAGGCTTTTTCGCCGATGGTTATTCGTTTTTTTATTCTTCAGGCTCATTATCGTTCCACCATAGACTTCTCAAGTGAGGCTCTCGAAAGTGCCGAACGCGGTCTGTACAGACTGCTTGAGACATACGAACGGTTGAATAAATTGCAGCCGGCTGCACTAACAACCGCTGATGTCGCAGGTCTGCGAATGCGTTGCGAAGAAGCCATGGAGGACGACCTCAACAGCCCGATAGTCATTTCTCACCTCTTCGACTCTGCAAAAGCAATCAACAGCATCCATGACGGACATGCTACTATAAATGCCGATGACCTCAAAGAGCTGAAAGACGTTTGGCACTTGTTTGTCGAGGATTTGTTAGGACTTCAAACGGCAGAACAACAAAGCGGTAACAACGAAGCCTATCAGAAAGCCGTTGACCTGTTACTTAATATACGTCTTGAGGCAAAGCGCAACAAAGATTGGACGACATCCGACCGTATCCGCAACGAACTCACAGCACTCGGTTTTTCCATCAAAGACACCAAAGACGGGTTTGAATGGACATTGTAAGCGGCAATCTGCCCTGTACAATTATCCATCTGTTATTTCACATCAATATATGAATCGCCGCCGCCCCCCAACCACTGCGGCGATTCCGTATTAGACTACCATCACTTTAAATGTCATAACGGACAAATTTAACTTGAGCAAACACTAAAAAATAATGACAAAAAAATTAACAAGATAGCGGACAAAAAAATAAAGAAAAAGAGATAAATATTATCGGCGTGGAAAAATTATCGCGAATAAAAACAATTTTTGCACTGATATGTCGTTTTTTTTTCTTAATTTTGCGCCTGCATAGTAAATTTCAAGATTTCTTTATAGATTAAGAGTTCGGATTTCATCCGTCGGCTGACGGATTAGCACCACGGCAACAAACCTTAAGATCTGGTACAGATATATCTTCTGACTAACGACTAACACAAATTTATATCACATGAAACACCACTTTAATTATCTCCGCGCCTCGCTTGCGATAGGGCTACTGATGTTTTGTTTTGCAGCCAATGCACGCGTTATCAGCGGAACAGTTACCGACCAGACAGGAGAGACGATTATCTCCGCGTCAGTTATCGTGAAAGGCACAACAATGGGTACTGTTACCGATTTTGACGGTAATTATCAAATTGACGTGCCGGACGATGCCACTACACTTGTGTTCTCATACGTAGGTCTTGAGACACAAGAAGTTGCGATTACCGGCAACATCATCAATGTCGTACTGAAAGACAACACTGAAGTGTTGGAAGAAGTGGTTGTAACCGGTTACGGTACAACAAAAAAACGCGACCTTGTAACTTCTGTTGCCTCGGTTAGTGCCGAACAACTCAAGGACATCCCTGTAACTTCCGCTGCCGAAGCCATGCAAGGCAAGATGGCGGGTGTGCAAGTAACCACCACAGAAGGTTCGCCTGATGCAGATGTCAAAATCCGCGTCCGCGGCGGTACGTCACTGACTCAATCTAACGACCCATTGTATATCGTTGACGGTTTCCCCGTATCAAGTATCTCTGATATTGCCCCGTCGGACATCGCCTCAATGGACGTACTCAAAGATGCCGCCGCAACAGCCATCTACGGTGCTCAAGGTGCCAACGGCGTTATCATCATTACAACAAAAGATGCTGATTCTGAAGATGATAAGATGACTTTCCACGTTGACTATTCGGGGTATGTGGGTTGGAAAAAATTAGCCAAGAAATACGATGTCATGGATGTCTGGGACTTCACTCTGATGCAGTACGAATGGGCATATTTGAAAGATAAGAGTAAACTCAAATCGAATTTCAATGCCTATTTTGATGCCCTTTACAACACGACGAAATACAAAACAGATGACGAGATAGAGACGACCCCCATATCTCAGATTTTGGAAGAGTATGCAAACGCTGAGCTCCACCCGTTCACCGATTGGCAGGAAGAGGCTTTCGGTCGCATAGGTTTTAATTCTAACCAGAGTGTAAGTGTTAGCGGCGGTAATAAGAACGCTAATTTTACATTGAGTTACAACCGTATAGACGACAAAGCCATCATGCAGCAGTCCAATTATGCGCGCAATAATTTGTCGTTGAAAGCCAAATTCAAACCATTCAAGAATTTCACACTCGGCTTTACTGCCCGCTATACGAATACGGAGGTTCTCGGTGCAGGCTCAAATGCTATTAAAGACAACAACGGAACAGCCTCTGAAAGCCGTTTGCGCAACTGTGTGGTATTTACCCCAACCGACTTACTGTCGAAATCTTCAGCCGAAGATGAGGCAGACGAAACAATAGGTAACCTCTACGACCCAATAACATCTATTCGCGACAATTATAAATACAAAACCGACGATAAATGGACCATCAACGGGTACGTTTCATATAAATTTGCCAAGTACTTTACTGCCAAAGTTGAATTAGGTTATGATTCGCGCGACATCACGACAAATCGTTATTACGGCGTAACCACCTATCGTGCTCGTTCTGAGAAACGTCCTGGCGTTGATGCCGGTTTGGCACAGACATCTATCATCAATGAAAAGGAAAGCCGTCTGCGCAATGCCAACACCTTGGAGTGGAAACAAAAATTCGGCAACGCACACCAAGTATCGATTTTGGTTGGTGAGGAAACAATTATTCGCAAATGCTCGGACAAAACGCTCGAAGGTTTTGGTTACAAAGGTACTTATGATGTCCTGAACGGTGAGATATTCAACTATATAGGTCAAGCTGCTTATTCGGAGATGAATAACTATATTGAACCGCGCGACAATCAATTATCGTTCTTCGCTCGAGCTAATTACGACTATGCAGGACGTTATTATCTGACCGCAACATTCCGTGCAGACGCTTCAACTCGTTTTGAGAAAGAGAACCAATGGGGCTATTTCCCGTCAGTTGCAGCAGCATGGCGTATGTCGGATGAGGAATGGATGCAGGGCGCGTCAAATTGGTTGAGCAATCTGAAATGGCGCTTGAGTTATGGTATGGCAGGTAACAATAATGTTGATTTGGGCTATCTGCACCAAGATTTTCTCTCTGACCAAACAACATACATTGACTTAGGATCCGGTAGTACCAATATGCTCGTGGTAGGCGGTTCAGATAAAATAGCACCTAACCCCCATCTGAAATGGGAAACAACAATAACCCGCGACCTCGGTCTTGACTACGGCTTTTTCAATGAACGTCTGACCGGCGCAATCGACTTGTATTGGAACAATACCAAAGACCTGATTATCCGTCAAACCCTACCGGCACGATACAATTATCAGTACCAAAACATCGGTTCTACACAGAATATGGGCGTTGAATTTTCGGTTAATGGTGTAATACTCGACAAAAAATCGAAAAACTTAAGTTATAACTTGACTCTTAACGGAAATATCTCTTACAACAAGACTAAAGTTACCGACTTGGGTAATATGACTCAACTATTGGCTCAAACCAACTGTTTCGGTTCTTCAGAATACATGACCCTCGCAGAGTTCCTTGTTGAAGTTGGTCAACCTGTAGGCAACGTATATGGTTATCAAACAGATGGTTATTACACAGCTGCTGACTTCGTATCCTATGTACCCGGAACAGCAACCGATACATGGGGATTAGCAGAAGATGTAGTCCGCTATGGTGACGGTTTCTTAACCAACTCCGTAATGCCGGGTAGCATCAAGTTCAAAGACCAAAACGGAGATGGCAAAATCAATGAAGACGATAAAGTTATTCTGGGTAACACAGTGCCTAATCTTACCGGAGGTTTCGGTCTTACAGCAAATGTAGGCGGCGACAAATGGGGGCGCTTTGACCTGACAGCCAACTTCACATTCTCAATTGGCAATAAAGTGCTGAACCTCAACAAGATGGAATACACCACCATCACTGAAAAGTCAAAACTCCGCAATCTGGTTAATGATGTAAATTTTGCTAATCGCTACTCACTATTCAACGAGCAAGGTGCATATCTGCCGACAGCATATGCCGGAGGCAGTGCATTCTTGTTTGGCGATGCTTACAACACTTTTGCCGCACAATTAGATGAATATAATGCTAACAAGGGAGCCAATCATGCTTCACCTACAATGTCACACTATGTAGTAACCGACCAAGCATTAGAAGACGGCTCGTTCTTGAGACTTCAGAACTTGACTATAGGCTACAGCCTGCCAAAGACATTGTTAGAGAAAACTAAGGTTATCAACAATATACGCATCTTTGCCCAAGGCAGCAACCTGTTCTGTGCAACACGTTACACAGGTATCGACCCTGAGGTTGATACACGCTCAAGCAAGAATCCTCTCACCCCGGGTGTTGACTTCTCGGCATATCCTAAGAGCCGCGGTTTCAATATCGGTATGAACATCAAGTTTTAATTGACTACTAACTGATTAATATTATTGAGAATATGAAAAAGATACATTATATTTTATTGTTTGCCGCAGCATTAGTAATGGTTTCTTGTGAGAAAGACTTCTTTGAGACCACATCGCCCTCGGCAATGGACGTATCTGTATTCAAATCAGCAGATATGACCGAACAGGCTATGGCTGCCATCTACAACACATTCGGTGAAGACAAGTCTTTCCGCAACCGTTTGTGCGGCGGCTACGTAGCAATGAACACCGATATTGAGTATTGCAACAAAGGAAGCGGTCAGGCAAAAGAATCATCGCTTTATATTATGAGTAAAGGTACCGGCGACCTCTCAACGTCCAACGGCAAAGACCCGTGGGCATATCTCAATTCGGCAATTGAGCGGTCGAATGTAGTTATTGACGGTATTCGCGAATATTCCGATACCACAGATAATGATTTTCGCTATCTGCTTGGCGAAGCTCTTACACTTCGCGCATTTTGCTTTCTTGAGATGATAAAGTTATGGGGCGATGTACCCGCAAGCTTTAAATCATTCGATGGCAATGACTTGAGTGAATTATATGTTAAGAAGACCGATCGCAACGTTATCTATGAGCAACTTCGCATCGACCTTAAAGAAGCTGCCGAACTTATGCCTTGGTCAGCCAACTGCCCACGCAGTGCCGCCAACTATACAGGTCGCCCTTCAAAGGCACTTGCTTTAGGCTTATTAGCACGCTTGGACTTGATGTATGCCGGCAAAGCACTGCGCCCCAACGTATTTACCGAAGGCGGGACAACCGACTGTTCTGTAAGATACAATATTGATGACGCTGCAAAACGTCAGGAGATATATCAAGAGGCAGTTTGGGCTTGCGCTCAAATTATTAAAGAGGAAGACAACAAACTGCAAAACACCTACGAAGAGGTGTTCAGAGACTTGTGTACCGATGTCACCGACTATTCTCAATCTGAATATATCTGGTCTATACCTTTCGCAAACGGCGTACGCGGTCAGGTATTATCATTAACAGGACTCAAATTCTCAACCAACTGCCCGGGAGTTTTGAAAAACACTGTATCTTACGGTAGCGGAGACCAAAACAATACCAAATGCCAGGCGATGATTCAAATTGTTCCTACTTTCTTGTTCGATTTCGAAGTAGGGGACACACGTCGCGATGTTACTGTTTGCCCGTTCCAATGGGAATATGACAACGGTAGCGGCGTAAGCAGCGATGAATCAGTATTTCCTGCCGACAAACCTGCCGACAAAAAACTGTACCAGAAGCTGCAGGATGCCTCATCGCTCTATCTCGGCAAATACCGCGCAGAATGGATGATTCGCTCTTACGATAGCAACGAAGACGCTATCGATATGCCTGTTCTACGCTATGCAGACATCAAACTAATGTTTGCAGAGGCAGCCATAGGTTCTCTCGAAAACAACGCTCCGAGCAACTTGTACGGCATTTCTGCACAAGAACAATTTGATGACGTTCGCGCACGCGCCGGTTTGGCAAGCAAACCTCTGACAATGGAAAACATTATCAAAGAGCGGGCTTTTGAGTTCTGCGGCGAAAATATCCGCAAATACGACCTTATGCGTTGGGGTATGCTCGGCTCACAACTCGCTCTGACTATGGAGCGTCTTGCCAACCTCGATGCCGGTACAGGCGAATTTGCAGGACGTATGGACAGTATATTCTTCACGTACAAACAAGATAATTCCTATGCACAATCAGGCAATGCCTATGTGTTTGATAAAATCTATGGTTTGCGTCTCGGCGATAAAAGACCGGCAGAATACGACAAGACACAAGGGTGGGTACGAAAATCTTTCTATACAAAAGATGACAGTCGACACCTCAACCCGGAAACATATTATCTGTATAAAGAAGGTGTAAATGTTGACATGCGCCACTACTGGCCTATATTTGATGTTAATATAAATGCCTCAAACGGTACACTCTGGAACGACTACGGATACTAAACAGTTGATTGCATATTTCGGACAGGGAGAGCCCTGTCCGAAGTATGCTTTTTTATTATATTTTTATGCGTTTTACTAATATAATATTACCATTCATTGCGTTATCGCTATTGTCATGCAATCCCGACACTCCACAAGAGGAGGAAAAAACAAACGTACCGGCTTTTCCGGGCGCAGAAGGAGGCGGCAAATACACAACCGGTGGTCGCGGGGCAATGGTGTATCATGTAACCAACCTTGACGACAACGCAACGACTGCCGGCTCTTTGAGAAATATTTTGACAATACCGGGAGCCAAAACGGTTGTGTTCGATGTTGCAGGAGTGATACATCTCAATCGGCAACTCGATATTACCGAAGGCTCACTGACCATAGCCGGTCAGACAGCTCCGGGCGATGGTATATGTATTGCCGGTGCACCTGTCGTTATCAAAACCTCAAATGTGATAATCCGTTTCGTCCGTTTCCGTATGGGCGATGAAAACGGTATTGAGGGAGATGCACTTACCTGCATCAGGCGCAATAATATCATTATCGACCACTGCTCATTCTCTTGGTCAACAGACGAATGCGTGTCTTGCTACGGAAATCAAAATTTCACCCTTCAATACAGCTTTATCACCGAATCATTACGCAAATCGATACATCTCAAAGGCAGTCACGGATACGGAGGTATATGGGGCGGCACAAATGCGACATTCCATCATAACCTCATAGCCCACCATGACAGCCGTAACCCTCGTTTCGACCACGACTATGTCGAAAGCAATCAACGCGGCCCGTTGGATTTCGTTAACAATGTAGTGTATAACTGGGGTGGCAATTCAGCCTACGGAGGCGAGTCGGTAAATACGCAACGAACCATAAATTTTGTAGGTAATTATTTTAAGCCCGGTCCGGCTACCAACGACAAGGTGAAAAGCCGCTTTGTGGATCCATGGACATCATGCTCTAATTGTACGAGCGTGAACGCAGGCACTGTTATGCCGCCAAGTATTTATCTTGCAGATAATTACATGTATGGTTCAGAGTCTGTCACAGCGGACAATTGGAAAGGTTCCACTGAATCTGACAAGTCTGTTTCTACAACCCGCTTTGCAATGAATTATGATGTAACAACTCAAAGTGCTGAACAAGCCTTCGAAACAGTACTTGCCAAGGCGGGTTGCAGCCTTGTACGAGATGAGAACGACAAAACGATAGTAAATGATGTCCGCAACGGGTCATACACCCATAAGGGCAGTAACGGATCTTCCAAAGGTCTTATCGACACACAATCAGATGCCGGCGGCTGGCAAGACTACAAAACCTACAATCAGAAAACAGACACCGACAAAGACGGCATGCCGGACGAATGGGAAACAGCCAACGGCTTAAATCCGCAATCATATAACGACGGAGTCCTGTACACACTCGACAAAAATTATACAAACTTGGAGATTTATCTCAACAGTTTGGTAGCCGATTTGTGGTAATAACAAAAAAATTACACATTTTTTAGCAAAAAATTTACTATTTATTAAAGAAAAGTTTGTAACTTTGCGAGCGGAAGAGAAGTACATATATTTCGACATACAACAATTATTGTGTAACAATATATTTATTAACAATTTAAAACTCAACAAACATGAAAAAACTTTTACTTTTTGGTGCAGCCCTCTTTGCTGCTGTAACTATTAATGCAGATGTACTCAATTTTGCAGGAGTAACTGCAGATCAAATTACCACAGATGGTAAAATTGGAACCTACACGATGGGTGATTCAGACGTTCCTTCTGTAAGTCAACCTGACGGTGTTGATATCAATGTACAATTGGCAGGTCGTCCAAATTTGGTTATCAACTACACACAATCAGCAGGAAAATCGAAAGATAATATCTTGAAATTTGCTGCCGATTATATGCAAGCCGATGGTAAAAACGTTATTCTAAGCTTCTCAAATGTAAAGCTTGGTTCAGTAATTGAACTTACAGTTAAGGCTAAAGGTGACAATCCATCAGTTTTTGAAGCTCTTGAAGGTGCTATTGCTGACGCTTCAAATCCGGCTTCTGTTGACAAAACAGATTTCGTTGTTGTTAAGTTTACTGCAACATCTCCATCAGTCAGAATTAAAGAAACTGCCGGCGGCTATCGTATTTCACAAGCTGTAGTTGAATTCAGCGGAAGCGGTTTGTTCAATGTTGAATCAGACGCTGTTAAAGCTACCAAAGTTATCGAAAACGGTCAACTCTTCATCATCCGCAACGGTGTAAGATATAACGCTCTCGGTACTGTTATTGCTGAATAATTCGTTTCACAAAATCGTTTTGCAAAATCGTTTTGCATTGACTATATATAGTCAATAAATAACACTATAACGAGCCGCAATGCGGCTCGTTCTTTTACGTTTAATCTCATAAATAAAACTATTCTACCGTCTCCTTTTAAAATTCCCACCGAAAAACATAAAATAATGCGCTCGTTGCTATAAATTGTAAAAAAAATACTATCTTTGCACATTATTAAATTTCTGACCGGTTTTTAGTATTTTTAATCGGTACACTATTATTTTCACGTTAATAATTTTTTTATGAATATCAACAATATGCTGCCTACGGACTATGCATCAATAATCAGTCCCGACCTCAACATCACAATCAAACAAGTTGCGGCAGTTATCAACCTATTAGACGAAAAGGCAACCATCCCTTTCATCGCCCGTTATCGCAAAGAGGCAACCGGCGGACTTGACGAGGTGCAGATATCCGACATACAAGCCCGATATATGCGCTTGTTAGACCTCTGCAAACGCAAGGAAACAATCTTTGCGCGCTTTGAAGAGCTCAATATCAACGATGACGCACTCTACAAGCGCGTTGCCGACTGCTGGGATGCCACTACACTCGAAGATATTTACCTACCCTATAAGCCGCATCGCAAGACACGCGCCGACATTGCCATCGAACGCGGACTGCAACCATTGGCAGAAGATATATTGCGCCAACACCATATGCGCCTACCCGATAACGAAGAAGACCTGCAGGGAGCGCGCGACATTATTGCTCAACGGATTGCCGAAGACGAACGCAGTCGTAATGCCATCCGCCGCGAGTTTGCCTACACCGCCGTTTTGACCACGAAAAAGACTGACAAGAAAAACAAAACACCGGATGAGCTGCAACGGGCGCAAAACTATGCCGACTATTTCGATATGAGGATTCCTCTCAAACATATCCGCAGCCATCAATTGCTGGCTATCCGGCGAGCAGAAGATGAGGGATTTATACGTGTGGACATCTCCTGCGACCAAGACAAGGCATTAGATAAACTCTACCATATCTGGGTCAAAAGCAACAATAATGCTTCAGACCAAGTGGCAATGGCTGTTGACGATAGCTACAAACGCCTTATCAAACCAAGTATAGAAACCGAATTTGCGGCATCGAGCAAGGAAAAAGCCGATACTGAGGCAATTCGCGTTTTTTCTGACAACCTGCGCCAACTCCTATTAGGCAGTCCGTTAGGGCAGAAACGTGTCCTCGCTATTGACCCCGGATTCCGCACCGGTTGCAAGACCGTGGTTCTCAACGAGCAAGGCGACCTGTTGACTCATACGGTTGTTTATCACCATAATATGCAATCGGCAGAAACGCTTGACAAACTGATAAGAGACTATCACATCGAAGCTGTGGCTATCGGCAACGGCACAGCATCACGCGAGACAGAACAGATGGTGCGTTCCATTGTCGGCTGCCTGACCGACAATAAACCGCAGATATTTGTAGTCAGTGAAGCCGGAGCATCGGTATATAGCGCAAGCAAGACGGCACGCGAGGAATTTCCAGACGAAGATGTTACCGTACGCGGCGCAGTAAGCATAGGCAGACGGCTTATCGACCCATTAGCTGAATTAGTCAAGATTGACCCCAAGTCAATAGGAGTCGGGCAATACCAGCACGATGTGGATCAGACGCGACTGCGCGATAGCTTGCAACAGACAGTCGAGAGCGTGGTCAATTATGTAGGTGTCGATGTCAACACCGCAAGCAAACACCTGCTGACCTACATATCCGGTTTAGGTCCGACTATAGCACAAAATATCGTGGATTATCGCTCTAAAAACGGAGCATTCACCAACCGCAAGGCACTGCTTAAAGTGCCTAAAATGGGTGCCAAAACATTTGAACAAGCGGCCGGCTTCCTGCGACTCAAAGGCGACAACCCGTTGGATAACAGTGCAGTTCACCCCGAAAGCTACCCTGTCGTAGAGCAAATGGCAAAAGACTTGAACTGTTCAGTTGCAGACCTTATGAACAACGAAGAACTGCGCCGCTGTATTGACCTGAAGAAATACGTGTCTGACAAAGTGGGAATGCCCACCCTGACAGACATTATGCATGAATTGGCAAAACCCGGGCGAGACCCTCGCACACAAATCGAGGAGTTCCGGTTCGATGACACAGTACATGATATCACCGATCTGCGCGAAGGGATGGAACTACCTGCCATAGTCACTAACGTGAGTGCTTTTGGCGCATTCGTTGATTTGGGTGTGCATAAGGACGGACTTATCCACGTATCTGAATTAGGGAAATATGTCGGCAAACGTATCAACGACCCACAACAAGTGGTTAAACTTCACCAACATATCCGCGTGCGAGTACTCAAAGTTGATACCGAACGCAACCGTATTCAACTTGCATTGGTATAACAAAAATGCCCTGAACCATCAGGGCATTTTTGTTATCATCCTGTTTTGTTATTCTGTCAGGTCTTTGCCGTTTAGCACTATTTGTTTTGAGTGTTTGATGATATTTTCTTTTGCCGGTGTGATCTGACAATTTTTGAATGTAATTTTTTCGGCATAGTCAATCGACATACCTTTTTTAACACCGTAGAACTGCACATTTTCAAACAGCAGGTCATGCACAGGCTTACCTTTCATTCCTGTTATATCAACGGCTTGTGTCGGATTGACACATGTGATATTGCGGAAGATGACGTTGCTCCAGTCGGGATAATACTTCGACTTGTCATCCGAGTCGGTAGCACCGCGTCCGCCTGCCGAACGGTCAGCATAGCCTGATTGGAAGAAAATAGCCGCTTCGCGAATGTTTTTCATCACAATGTTTTGGCAAATAATATCCTCGCACCAGCCGCCGCGCCCGGGAGCTGACTTAAAACGACAACCTATATCCGTGCCGTCAAACATACAGTCTTTAACGATAATGCGTTGCATACCGCCTGAAAATTCCGACCCGATAACAAAACCGCCATGAGCGCGATATACCGTGTCGTTGGTAATCAGGAAATCACGCTGCGGACCGGCTTCAACACCTTTGTCACCTACACCACCCTTCATACATATACCATCATCGCCCGCACTAACATGACAGCCGGCTATCAGTGCTACTTGGCAGTTGCCGGGATCCATAGCGTCACCATTCTGCGCCCACCACGGACAGTCAATAGTTACGTTCTCAATAATCAGATTCTGAATACGTGTCGGAACTAAATGGAACTTCGGACTATTCTTAAGCGTAACACCTGAAACGACAACATTTTTCGAGTCAGTGATATTAACTAAATGCGGACGCATCTTCTCTTGTATCTCAGGTGTGGCAGCTATATTCGGAATTCCTAATTCTGCATTCAGATTGAACGGATACCACAGACGATAGGTTTTGTCATCCTGCTTCAGTGTGCCGCCGAGAGCGAGAGCAGTCTCCCAAACCTCAGGCAATTTGCCGTCGCGAACCACCTTTTTCTCCTTTATCGGACGCCAATAGAAACCTTGACCGTCAATAACACCCTTGCCCGTGATACCTATGTTCTCAACTTTCGATGCACGAATCAGAGCATTGCATTTCTTACTGCCGTCGCGAGGGTCGTTTTTCTGAACATAAAGCTCCTTATTGGTTGAAAATAAAAGCGTTGCACCATTGTTAAGATGAAGATCGATATTGCTTTTCAGCACAATCGGACCGGTCAGCCATGCGCCTTTAGGCACTATCAGATGCCCGCCACCATGTGCCGTAAGTGTATCTATCGCAGCAGCAAAAGCATCAGTGCACTCCGTCTTGCCGTCACCAACAGCACCAAATTCGGTCAATTTGACTGAAAAAGCAGGAAAGTCAACAGGCTTAACATGCTCTATTTCAATCGGCAGATCGGTGTAGTACTTATCATACTTGGTCTGCGCTGTAACATATGTTGCCACAAAAGCAACCAAACATAAAATTGAAAAATACCTTTTCATGATTTATTGTTTTATAATTTCATTATTTCAGTAATTCTATAGGTGGGTTTAATCCGCGTCTCTATAGTCTTGGTTGGAGTATTGGGGCATTTCTGTCCGATGTCTCTGCCGTCTTGGTTTGGGTGTTAATTTTTCAGTCAGTGTGCGGATTGTATCCGCACTGCCGCCGTAAGGCTGCAAAAAATCACCCAAACCGCTCAACCACACCATCCATGATGCCGAATAACTCCTCACGGCTCTCGGTTTGTAACATTCGTATACGCGTCTGCCTGAAGTCTGCTAACCCCTTGAACACCGGTGCGGCTGCAAGATGCCTACGGCTGTGTATCAGCCCTTTGCGCTCATCGCCGAGCCATTCTATGCTGCGCTCCACGTGCTCTTTGAGAACATCTATCTGCCATGCCATCGACCGCGGTGCCATATGTTCGCCATGCTCTAAATAATAATGTATATCCTCAAATATCCACGGCTGTCCAAAGGTGGCACGACCAATCATGATGGCATCCACGCCATAGCGGTCGAAGCACTCACGAGCTCGCTCGGGTGTTGTAATGTCACCATTGCCTACAATTGGGATATGCATGCGAGGATTGTTTTTTACCGCCCCTATCAATGTCCAGTCGGCATCCCCTTTATACATCTGCGCTCTCGTGCGCCCGTGAATTGTCAGACCTTGAATGCCGCAATCCTGCAGTGCTTCGGCAAGATCCACTATTATCTTATTCTCGGCATCCCACCCCAAACGTGTCTTAACTGTTACGGGTATTTTGACGGCATTCACCACAGCCCGTGTTATGGCAAGCATCTTAGGCACATCGTTCAACAAACCGGCGCCGGCACCTTTACCTGCCACTTTTTTTACCGGACATCCGAAATTAATATCTATATAGTCGGGATGAGCTTGTTCGGCTATACGCGCCGCTTCAGCCATCGACTCCGGCTCGCGACCGTAAATCTGTATTGCCACAGGACGTTCCTCATCGTGAATGATTAGTTTCTGTGTCGTTCGCGGCACATCGCGCACCAACGCATCGCAGTTGATAAACTCGGTATATACGCGGTCTGCACCGAATCGCTTGCACAACAAGCGGAAAGCGGGGTCGGTTACATCCTCCATCGGAGCAAGATATAAAGGGTATTTTTTCATTGCCTATTTATGATTTGCAAAGTTACTACAAAAACGCAAAACCACCAAATATCGCCATTTTGGAACTCACCCACATGGATTTACCGTAACGTTGGGTGTGTTCACTATCACACCTTTGCCAACCATTCGTACCCGTAAACGTAAAGTAACTAACAGTGTAGACGCACAATTGTGGAGTGATTTAAAAGGTGCTTTACACGAAGTGAAAGACTATCGTAACGGGAATATACAAATGAAATCTGCAGAGGACTTGTTCAATGAATTATGATATAAGGACATCCTGTTATTTTGATCAGGAAGCCAAAAGATTGACAAAGCACTATCCGTCCTTTAAGAACGATTATCGGAAATTTATAGAGTCTCTGAAGGAAAATCCTTTTCAAGGCGACAATTTGGGAAACGGGGTGCGCAAGATTCGTATGCAGATTACATCCAAAGGCAAAGCCGAAGGAGCACGTGTCATTACATTGAATTATCTAATCAAAGATGAGAATATGGATATATATTTACTTCTCATCTATGATAAGCAGCAAGCAGACAACTTCAACCCGTCAGCACTGAAAGCCGTGCTAAAGGAGATAGGATTGTTATAATTGACGTAACCACCAACCCAAAGCGGTAAATCCAATAAGCGATTTATCGCTTTTTTGTTGCACTGTTGCAACAAAAAATATATAGCACAACCAAATAACACCGAATATTAACATAAAACACGCAATAACAACATGAAAAACTTTAACTTTTTGTTGAATCTTTATGCGAAAGGACTCCCGAATGCAAGGGGGAGCTTCGCGAGTAAGTGACAACCATACTAATCACCTACTATTTACCTCTGCATGGCGGTATGTACCTGTGTGGTGATGCTTTTAGCAATGAGTGTCGGAGAGATGTGGGGAGCGTGAAAGGTGAAAAGTGAAAGGTGAAAAGTGAAAGGTGAAAGGTGAAAGAATAAGTCGGACATCGAGACTATAAACAGAGGCAACCGCCTGCAAAGGGTAAAAAGATCTTTGACATATTGAAAAAGACTAAAAAAATGTAGAAAAGTCTTGCGTATTCCAAAAATTTGTTGTAGCTTTGCGGCGTTTTAATTGAGTGCACTACTGCACGAGAAAAAAATCAACATTGGCGTCAAAGGTAAAAACAACGATATTATGGCAACTTATGCATTAACAATTAACGAACGTAGCACAAGTGGAAAAGCGCTTTTAGAGTACTTAGAGGCACTAAACTTAGATTTGCATCTCTTGCCGAAGGCTCGTCTGCGCAAAAGCAGTTACGAGCGTTCGATGGACGATATTAAGCACGGACGCATAGAGAAGTTCGCTTCTGCGGATGAGATGTGCAAATCATTAGGCATTTAGTACTATGTATAGCGTCCAATCAACTAAAGCATTCTATTATGGCAGCAAAATGATACGGAATTAGTGCTATTATTTACTGGAACAGGTACTCATTCCGACATCTTCTAATTATAATCTACATTATATTTTTAGTCTGACATGGAACGAAAGTTTCGTGTCATTTGTTTTTTCAATATGCCTATACGAATACATCGGTGCAATCATGCAGCGTCAAAAAAATATCGTGCATTTTTCTCGCATTTTTGCGAGAACCAAATCAAAAAATATCGTGCATTTTTCTCGCATTTTTGCGAGAACCAAAATAGAAACAATAACATAAAAAACACAATATATTATGGGAAACTCTTTATTAAATGTACAAAGGGACAATGTACAAAGTACAAACAGCTTTGGAACGGGTCAAAGTAATGTCAATTCCGACAGTGAGCCGTCAAAGGGCAGAGAAAGGGCAGAGAAAGAGCAGACAAGGAGCTGCGAAGGAAATATAACCACTAAAACGCAAATATAACTAACAACATCGATATATAAACAATAAACTAACAATAAATACAATCATGAAAACATTAAACTTACTTCAATCAACAGCGAAGGGACTCCGAAAGACAGGGGGGTACTTCGCGGAGTCTAATCACCAAAACAAACACATGAGGAAAAATGGGGTTGGTGATGTATTAGAGAAAAAACAAGTTCTCTCTGCTGACTCTTCAAAAAAGGAACAGGCTGAGGATAAGGCGACGTTAGGGCGAGGGTGGCTGAAGAACCTACGAATCACTTACGAATCACATACGATCTACCGCTGCATAGCGGTATGCCGCCTGCATCGTTGCTGTGCTGCGCCTATGTTTTGGAAATATCGGACAGGTGTGGGGAACGTGACAGATGGGCTCAAAGCGGGTAAAAAGCAGATAAAAAGCATTAAAAACAAGTGAAAAAACAGAAAAAACCATAAATTTGCACATAAAAAGTCAATTATTACATATTCTTTTCGTAGAAAAGTAGTAACTTCGCACCTGAAAATTACAGCAGGTGCCCGAAAAGAATCAAACAGCGCACCGATAAGGGGTGTTTTTTTCGTCTTCACCGCCGTTTCGCGCGCACGCAGGAGCGAGGAAAGGGGAAAGGGGAAAGTTGAAAGAACAAAGCCTTAACACATGAGAAGCAGATAGAAAATGGCAAAAAGAAAAGAAAACAGAAGACAGAAAAATGAGCGAGAGCGTACAGACATATAACCAAGCAAACGATTTTGCGCAAGTGCTGCAAATCATTGAGCAACGTCGTTCACAAGCGGTGCAAGCAGTTAATCAAGCATCGTTATTGTCAGCATGGGAAGTTGGCGCATTTGTGTCTGACAGGATTAAAAATGCTCAATGGGGAGCTAAGGTGGTGCAACAATTGGCGGAGTATATCCACACCCAAAACCCGACATTGAAGGGATGGAGTAAGGTGACTATCTATAGGATGGTTAATTTCTATGAGACATATACCTCTACCGCCTTTACCGGATTAATGGAACGTCTCAGACTTAATAAAAGATTAGTGCCGGCATTATCGGCACAAATTGACGATTCGGAAATTGTGTCAGCAGAAATGACACAATTAATAAAGGGTGAAATTGTATCATTCGAAATGACACAAATGCCATCATTACTGATGAAGACCGGCTGGACGAACCACCAGATTATACTCCGTGGCTGTACTACTCCCGAGCAATACATATTTTACGTCCTCTATGCAGAATATGAGCATTTACAGAATAAAGAACTGGAGCGTGCTATTAAGACAGATGCTTATTCCCGTGTTTTGTCAGATGAAAAATTCCAATCGCAGATGTTGAAGGCAGTTTATCCAAAGGCGGAAGTGCTCTTGAAAGACCATGCGGTACTGGATATGTTGGGGTTGCCGCATAAATACAAAGAACACAAACTCCGCAAAGGAATTATCGAGCACATGAAGGAGTTTATCCTGGAGATGGGTAAGGACTTTCTCTATATCGATCAGGAACATCAATTAGAGGTTGGTGGTCAGATTTTCCGCTGTGACTTGTTGTTTTATCATCGTGCGTTACAATGTTTGGTGGCTATAGAATTGAAGACCACGAAGTTTGATCCGCGCGACTTAGGACAATTGGAGTTTTATTTGGAGGCACTTGACCAAACAGAACGCCGCAGTAATGAGAATCCGAGTATAGGTATTCTGATGTGCAAAGACGCTAATCCGGAGGTCGTACACTATGCCCTAAATCGTAGCATGAGTCCGACTATGGTATCGAAATATGAGGAACAACTGAAAGTCGGAAGCGTACTTCAACGAAGTTTAGAAGAGTTTGTGGAATTTATCAAGAAATAACAACACCTGAATAATAACTAAAAAACACACAATACAATGAAAAACTTAAACTTTGTATCTAATCTTAATGCGAAAGGACTCCGAAATGCAGGGGGCTTCGCGGGGATGAAAGATGAAAGGTGAAAGAAGAGAGCCTTAACGGATTAGAAGTCAATAGAAACGAAAGCAAATGACTAAAATCATGATGCAATATACAGATGCGCAGCGGATATTTTCTCCGGCGAGAATGCAGAAGTACTTGCGGTTTATGGGTGTGCAGGAGCGAGAAGTATTGCCAATCACCTATCGCCCGGAAGGGTTGCTAAAAAAGGTGACGGCTCTATAAAGCACAAACCCGGAAGTATGCCGGAGCAGGGACTTTCGGGTCTTACGGCTGCAAAAGTACTACAAATTTTAAGCATACGCAAAATTTTTGAAGAAAACAATGCAAAACTATTACTTATACATAGACGAATGTGGTGACAATAATTTGAAGAACTACGATGAGCAGTTCCCGATTTTCACATTATGTGGAGTAATTGTTCGTGAAGATAAACGTGAATGGCTGGAAAATGAGATACATGTATTGAAAGATGAGTTCTGGGGAAATCAACACACTATTTTGCATTCTCGTGATATCCGTAAGTGTCAGCGGGGCTTTGAGATTTTGTTTGATTTGGAAGTAAAGAAGCACTTTTATGAGCGAGTAAACAGGATTTTGGGAACAGCAGACGTATATACCATCGTAGCCTGTGCTATCTTGAAAGAATCATATATTCGAAACTATGGCAGATTGAATGATGTGTATGCCCAATCTCTTTCGTTTGTGTTAGAGCGCGCGGTCTTTTATTTAGAAGGCTTGGAAAACGAGGGAAAAGCAATGCACACAGTTGTAGAAATGAGAGGAAAGAAAGAAGATGAGAAACTGCGGTTGTTTTACAATCAGTTGTTGGATAAGGGAACGTACTGGGTTAATTCAGAGCGGCTCAAAAGGTATGCTAAGTCCTTCACATTGCTTCCGAAGAAAGCGAACGTAATAGGATTGCAGGTGGCAGATTTGGTAGCATATCCGGTAACACGTCATATATTAGACCCCAATGAACCGAATATGGCTTATGAGATTATTAAAGATAACATATATACGGAGCACTTGAAACAAGTGGGCATAAAGATAATTCCTCACACATAAAAAAGGATTGCCCGAACTGACAATCCTTTCCAACCGGGGACACCCCAGTCCATAATTCCGACTCGCGGAATGTTCTCATCGGCAAAGGTACAACAAAAATTTGAGATGACCAAATAATTTGGCAAAAAAAAAAATGCAAAATTATTGCAAACTCATAGCATAATAACAAAAAACACAAAATACAATGAAAAACAATTATTTACTTCAATCAACGGCGAAGGAGAGCCCTAACGCAGGTGGTAATTCGCGGGGATGAAAGTTGAAAGTTGAAAGTGCAGGTTGAGCCCTAAAGTGGAAAGGGAAAGGTGAAAGTTGAAAGTTGAAAAGGGAAAGAGCAGAACCTTAAGAAATGAAAAACAACCAGAAAAGAAAAATGGCAAAATCCAATCAACATATTGCGAAATCAACCTATTTCGACGAGGAGTATTATGTGTGGTTAGCGGAGATAAAGAGCCGCTACCGTTCTGCCCAACTCAAAGCTGCCGTTAAGGTAAACTCGGAAAAGTTAGCATTTAATTGGCAGTTGGGAGCAGAACTTGTCCTAAAAAAGGCAGAAGAGCACTGGGGAGCCGGAGTGGTAGAGCAATTGAGCAAAGATTTACAAAACGAGTTTCCTAATACCGAAGGGTTTACTGTTCGTAACTTGCAGTTTATGAAGCAGTGGTATTTGTTTTACTCCGGTTTGGAATATGAGCAAAAACTGAAACAGGCTGTTTCACAATTTGACAAGTACTCGGCACAGCATCAGATAGCAATTGGGCAAATAACAAGTTTTTCAACAGCTATCACAAATACGAAACAGGCTGTTTCGCAATTTCCAAACCTGTTTGCGTTCCTTGGTTGGAGCCATCATATTGCCATTATCCAGAAATGCAAAAATATTGATGAAGCATTGTTTTATGTGCTGAAGACCATAGAAAATAACTGGAGCCGAGAGGGCTTGAAGCGAGCAATCAGTGCAGATATATACCACAAACAAGTAAGTGCCCCGAATAATTTTGCCAATACATTGATAAAGCCACAATCCGGATTGTTGCAAGAACTAGTCAGAGCAAATTATGACTTCAGTTGGGCGGAGGTAGAGCATGCTTCATACAACGAACAAGAATTAGAAGAAGCCTTATCCAATAACATCACTCAAATGCTTTTGGAGTTGGGAAATGGGTTTGCATTTATAGGAAGACAAAGAGAATTGGTGGTGGCAGGGAAAACCAGAAAGATTGATTTGCTGTTTTACCATATACGAGCACACTGCTATGTGGTGGTTGAATTAAAAGCCAAGCCTTTCGAGCCGGAATTTGTAAGTAAGTTGAATTTTTACGTCAGTGCAGTAAACAATCTCTTGCGCCAAGCGGAAGATAACCCGACGGTAGGTTTGTTGATTTGCAGTGATATGGATGAAACAGAGGTCCGCTGGTCGTTTGAAGGCTTACAATCTCCATTGGGAGTAGCGACGTATAGCGGAATCAAAGTCACGGAGTTGCTGCCGACATCTGAGCAGATAAAGCAACGTATTAAAGGGCTGAAAGTCGAGTTGGCGGCATTAAAGAGACTTCAAGGAAAAACTAATCCGGAATAATAACATCAAACAATTAAATACAATGAAAAACATCAACTTTTTATCTAATCTTAATGCGAAGGGACCCCGAAATGTAGGGGGTAATTCGCAAGGTGCGTCACTTGGTACATCGTCACTGTTGAGAGACGGTGAAAAACACCGTCTCTACCCTACTTTGCATAGGGTGATGGTAGAGCGAGGGTGGCTGAAGAACCTACTAATCACATACGAATCACATACGATCTACCGCTGCATGGCGGTTTGTAGCCTGCATCGTTACTGTGCTGTGCCTGAGTGTCTGGCAGATGTGGGGATGAGGATATAAAAACAAGACCCGATAACTTGACAGGGTCAGAGGTTACCGGGATTAAGTGCCGCAAAAGTACTACGAAATTTTGACATACGCAAATATTTTAACAAAACGATGCAAAATAAATTAGATCCGACATATAACGAAGCTGTTCAGGCTATCAAGCAAGCGATATTGAATAGCCAGTTACGCGCCACTCGTCATGTGAATGAAGAGCAGTTGGCTTTGTATTTCGGGATTGGAAAATATGTATCTGACCATACACGAGAAGGGAAATGGGGAACAAACGCTATAGAGACTATCAGTCGCCAACTATGTGCTGAATTGCCCGGCTTGAGAGGATTTTCGGCTACAAGCTTGAAGTTTATGCGGCTATTCTATGAAGCGTGGAGTCCAATGCTTAATTCGTCAGCCACGGCTGTCGAAATGGAAGAAGTAAAAACGTCAGCCGCGGCTGACGAAATGCAAGAGGCTGGAAGTGAAGTGGTTATTGTGGAAAGCATCACAAAGAAAAATCATCCTTTCCCTGAGTCAGAGATGACATGGGATGATTTCTTTGCATTGGGTTTTACTCTCCACATGGAGATATTGTCCAAGGTTAAGACACTGGAGGAGCGCACGTACTATATCCATCAAACGGCATTGTATCACTGGGATAAATATACATTAAGAGACTATTTGAAGGCGGATGTTTTCCATCATCAAGCCCTGTTGCCTAATAATTTCCCCTCCGCCATTCCTGCACCTCGCCAAGCGATGAAGGCAATGCGGATGTTCAAGGATGAATATATGCTGGATTTTATCAATGTAGAGCAGTTGGGTGAGCGAGACGAGGATATAGATGAGACTGTTGTGGAAAAAGAGATAGTGAATAATATCAAGAATTTTATCATAGAGTTCGGCCGTTCTTTCACGTACAAAGGGAATCAAGTGCATTATGATAAGTTGGGACATGACCATTGGGTGGATTTGCTCTTTTTCAATCGTGAACTACAATCTCTGGTAGTGGTAGAGTTGAAGAGTGGTAAATTCAAGCCCTCCTATTTAGGGCAGTTAGCGGCTTACTTACGCATATTAGATGACGAAGAAAAACTGCCGCACGAAAATCCATCTATAGGGATTATATTATGCAAGGATGCAGATAAGGCGTATGTAGAGTATGTACTGCAAGATTATAACAAGCCGATGGGAGTGGCTACATACCAAACACGCCAACAGCAATTAAAAGAGTTACTCCCGGATGAGGAGAAGCTGAAAGGACTATTGGATAAATAAACAACAGGTATAACAACACCGAAATAATAACATCAAACAATTAAATACAATGAAAAACTACAACTTTTATCTAATCTTAATGCGAAGGGACCCCGAAATGCAGGGGGTAATTCGCGGGGATGAAAGGTGAAAGGTGAAAGGTGAAAGGTGAGAGAACAGAACCTTAACACATGAGAAGCAGATAGAAAAGAAGATGGCAAATGACTAAAATCATGATACAATATACAGATGCGCAGCGGATATTTTCTCCGGCGAGAATGCAGAAGTACTTGCGGTTTATGGGCGTGCAGGAGCGAGAAGTATTGCCAATCACCTATCTCCCGGAAGGGTTGCTAAAAAAGGTGACGGCTCTATAAAGCACAAACCCGGAAGTATGCCGGAGCAGGGACTTTCGGGTCTTACGGCTGCAAAAGTACTACAAATTTTAAGCATACGCAAAATTTATGAAGAAAACAATGCAAAATAACGCTGAAATAGTAACGTATCAATCGCAAGATGGTATAGCCCGCTTTGATGTCCGTCTTGAAAGTGATACAGTGTGGATAACTCAGGAACAGATGACCGAATTGTTCCAACGGGATAAATCCACTATATCACGCCATTTAAGAAATATATTCAATGACGGAGAACTGGAAGAGAAATCAGTAGTTGCGTTTTTTGCAACAACTGCTTCTGATGGAAAAATATATCAGGTTGCATACTATAACCTTGATGCCGTTATTTCCGTTGGCTACCGTGTGAAGAGCCAACGAGGAGTACAGTTCCGTCAATGGGCGACCAAAGTGCTGAATAGTTACTTAAGATACGGATATGCCGTCAGCGACAGGTTCGAGCGGCTGGAACAAAGGATGACAAAAGCGGAGAACCAAATAGAAACGTTTGTCCGCACGGCTCGGTATCATTGTAGGTGTGCAGTTACACAATAAAGATATACCGATGTTCAAAAGCAGATGCGCGAGATGAAGTTAAACGAAAGACAGATGCAGGTGATGGAGTTCGTGCTAAATATGGGACGGATTACGAAAGCAAATGTTCAAGAAATGTTCAAAACAACAAGAGTAACTGCCTTACGGATACTGTCATCAATGAGCGACTATCTGGAGCTAATAGGCGGAAAAGGCAGGGATTCGTACTATATACTCCGCTCAATTTAAGTCCTGATGCAAATGTACAGAAAATGTTCATCACCAACAATAGAATAATAACATCAAAAACACAATATATTATGGAAAACTCTTTATTAAATGTACAAAGTGACAATGTACAATGTACAAACAGCATTGTAACGGGTCCATTTAATGTCAATCCCGACGGTGAGCCGACAAAGAGCTGCTAAAGAGCTGCCAAGGAAATAAACAACTAAAACGCAAATATAAACTAAATAAATACTATCATGAAAAAAACGAACTTACTGCAATCAACGGCGAAGGAACTCCAAAACACAGGGGGAACTTTGTCGCTTGGTACTTAGTCACTTGGTACTTAAAATGCGTTCTTTGACAGATTGATTATTTTGGCAAAAAAAGACAGAAAAATTTGCTTTATTGAAAAAAAATGCATACCTTTGCACAAAATTTCAATAGACAAATGAAAGAAGTCAGCCGAAAAGAGTACATCAAACGCTTGGAAAGCAAGCGCGGAAACCACATGGTGAAAGTCCTGACAGGCATTCGCCGATGCGGAAAGTCGTACCTGTTATTTACTTTGTTTCGCCGTCGTTTACGGGAATTGGGCGTGGATGAGGAGCATATTATTGCTCTCGCGTTGGATAGCTTGGCTAACAGCCGCTTTCTCAACCGGGAAGAGTTGTACAACTTCGTGGTTGCTCAAATAAAGGACGACAAGACCTATTATGTGCTGCTGGACGAGATACAATTGGTCTCGGGATTTGAAGCGGTGCTGAATAGTCTGCTGCATTTTGATAATGTGGACGTGTATGTTACCGGCAGCAACTCCCGCTTCCTTTCTTCGGATATTATCACCGAGTTCCGCGGCAGGGGAGATGAGATACGCGTATTCCCTTTCCGTTTTGCAGATGTATGCACGCTTTACGACACAGACCCTCAATGGCTGCTCAGCCGCTATTACCGCTATGGCGGAATGCCGCAGGTGTGGCAGACGGAGCAACTCGAAGAGCGCGAACTCTATCTGCTGGATTTGTTTGAGAAAGTCTATTTCTCGGATATCATCAACCGCTACCGGTTGCTCGGAATAGAGGAGATTGGTATTTTGACGGATGTGCTGGCTTCGGCAGTCGGGTCGCTGACCAATACGGTTCGCCTGCAGAACACCTTCCTCTCCGAGCGCAAGTCACGTATCTCGATTAACACTATCAGTAGTTATATCGAGTATTTGAAAGACGCTTTTCTTTTAAGCGAAGCCAAGCGGTATGACATCAAGGGACGGCAGTATATCGGAGCGCAGCAGAAGTACTATTTTGTTGATTTGGGATTGAGGAATGCACGGCTGCAGTTCCGCCAGCAAGACGAGGGGCATCTGATGGAGAATATGATTTATAATGAACTGCTCTCCCGTTGCATGTCGGTGGACGTGGGTATTGTTCCTGTTTCGGTAAAAACGCAGGATGGCAAGCAGCAGAGGCGGCAGTACGAGGTGGATTTTGTGGCGAATAGCGGCAGCCGGCGGTATTATATCCAATCGGCGTATGACATACCTTCCGAGCTGAAACGCGAACAAGAGACGCAATCTTTTCGGCATATATCCGATGGGTTTAAGAGGGTGATCATACAACATTCACCGGTGGTTCCATGGCATGATGACAATGGTATATTGACTATTTCGTTGACCGACTTTTTATTGCATCCGGAGTCTATAGACCTCTAAAGCGAAGGATACATTCTTTTTGTCAAAATAAGAGCAATTTGTTCCCCACAAGTTGTTCTTATTTTCTTTTGTCAATAATCAATCTGATAGCAGTAAAATGAAGAACCGGACAATAACGATATACAAACAAACGCAAAATAACTAAATAATAAAACCAAATACATTATGGAAAACAATTATTTACTTAAATCAATGGTGAAGGATGTCCCCAACACAGGAGGGACTTCGCAAGGTGCGTCACTTGGTACTTGGTCACTTGATACCTTCTGAGGTGTCGCTTGTGTGGTGATGGTTTTAGCAATGAGTGTCGGACAGGTGTGGGTGTGAATTAATATAGAATAGCAGAGGCTCGCTGCTTAACAACGAGCCGAAGATCTTTGGCATACTGAAATAATGTTTACTTGGTAAATTTTCCATACCATGTGCCGAGTGCGTAGAGTGGGATAATATGTACTTTCTCCAACTCACCAAACGGCTCAAGACTGGTACGGATGCCGAATGGTATTCTTTTCTGATCCAGAAAATAGTACAGGCTCTGCATGGCGCCACGTGTGCCGGATTTGACTTCTATAGGTAGAATCCGCTGGCTTTGGGTAACTACATAGTCAATCTCAGCCTGTGCGTTAGGTTTGATATGCAGCCAATAGTACAAATCAGCGGGATTCCGAGGGTTGGAGTGCTTGGTTAGTTCCAGTCCTGCAAACACCTCCGCCAAACTGCCTTTGCATATCAGATCAACATCGCTGAGTTGTAATAGTTCGCCAAGGTTGAGCCCCAATTGATAAAGCATGATGCCGGTATCCATAGGGAGTAACTTCTGAAACTTAGGATTTACTTCCGCGCCAAGGGGGATACCATTAGCAGCGGTATGTACAACAGGGATGACGAGCCCTGCCATGCGAAGCAGTTCGATTATCTCTTTGGCTTTTACGCTATTGATGCCTTGACTAATTGTTGTATAAACAAATTTGTGGCCCGCTTGGTTGGCGATGGAAGCAAAAGCTTGTCGAAGAAGGAGAGGAGAGATGCGTGTCTTATATTTGGCAAAATCATCTGTGTATGTTTTGATGATATCCGCTAAAATGTTTTGACAATCCAGATAACTCCTGCTCTCTTGCCATTGACGCACTACCTCCGGCATTCCGCCGATTAGCATGAAATCTCGCAAGTGGAGTACCAATTGCTTGTGGATGGGTTCGGCATCGAGAATAGCATGGTTATTGGCTTGCAAAGCCTGTTGCAGCATGGGATTGACTACACCGATATATTCATAAAAACTAAACGGGTACATATACAGCGATTGAATGCGACCGACACCGAAAGACGGAAGTTCTGCCAATGCAAATTCCAATAACGAACCGGCTGCAACTACATGTAACTGAGGCATATCCTCATAGAAAAAACGCAAGGCACTGATAGCACGTGGGCAATCTTGTATCTCGTCTAAAAAGAGCAGACTCTTGCCGGGAACAAGAGGGGTCTGGTAGCGGGCAGCCAGTTGGGCGACTATGCGTTGCACATCAATATCTCCATCGAAGAAGTACTTGAGGGAAGGCTCCTTCTCAAAATTGACTTCGACAAAGTTTGTGAAGCGCCTGCGAGCTAAAGCTTTGACAGCAGAGGATTTGCCTACCTGACGTGCTCCGCGGAGCAAAAGCGGTTTGCGATTAGCAGAAGATGCCCAGTTATCTAAAGATGAATCAATCATCCGCTGGTAATATGTAACTTGTGCCATAATGATTAATTTTACTCAAATCCGTTGCAAAAGTAATAAAAAACCGTGAATTATACAAATATATAGGGATAAAAAGTGAAAAAATAGACAAAAGTATAGGCATAACTCACCTATAAGTTGTATAAATATGATGAGATAAACATTATTTCAGGAGCAAAAGAAAGTATAATATAACAATTCAAACATTCGAATAAACAATAAAACCAAATACATTATGAAAAACTCTTTATTAAATGTACCAAGTGACAATGTACAGAGTACAAAGGGACCAAGTGACCAAGTCCAAAGTGACCAAGTACAATGTACAAACAGCATTGGAACGGGTCAAAGTAATATCCATCCCGCAAGTGTGGGGGTGAAAGGTTGAGAGTTGAGTGTTTAGAGAATTAGTCGGGCATCGAGACTAAAAACAGAGGCAACCTGCCAAATGGTATATGGTACATGACCAAATGGTAAATGATTTGATCTTTGACATATTGGATTTACCGTAAAATGCACACAAAACGCATTTTTAGGCTCAAAAACTTGCATATGTCATAAAAAAGCTGTACCTTTGCGTCGTAAAACGCAAAACAACAAGAAGAAAGGAGGCAATTATGCAGGCAGCAATGACAGTACCCTACAATCGAATGACGGTTCTTGTTCCCAAAGGAGAGACAAGACGTTTTCGTTCCGTCGTAAAAGAGATGGGCGTTAAGGTGGAGCGCAAGAGTTCGATGGAAAGAGCAATGGAGGATATAGAAGCCGGTCGCGTAAGGACATTTGCTTCCGTGGACGAGATGTTAAAAGCTATCCTCTGATGTATATCATAGTGTCATATGGAGGAAGACTGGCTGTTAGTCTGGCGTCAAGATGACAACCGTCTCATACTCACGATGACCAATACAGGAACGCATACAGAGTTGTTCTCAAAAAGACCTAAACGTCGTGCGTGATCTTTAAGAGTAATTCTCTCCAAAGCGGTAAATCCAATAATAACGGACTTACCGCTTTTTTGTGCATGGCGGTAAACTCAACCCTCCGCATGGTGCAATCATGCAGCATCATAAATACAATGTCCATACGTCGGATACTATCCGACAATAAATAAATTGAATAAACTAAACAATAAAATACACAATACATT
>FLNX01004306.1_pt1 | contig 90654 bp, 76 predicted proteins | sample 1140341 | NCBI WGS metagenome assembly FLNX01 (sample SAMEA3878208, study PRJEB12797) | bioreactor metagenome | biome: Moose rumen | place: Sweden | collected 2011-10
CGCTCCTCTCGGCTCCCTACGCACAAGGCGTCAAAAAAAACCGCTCACTCAATTTATGCATCTCGTGAGCCGAAAAGCGTTGCAAAATTACAACCGCTTCCAATACTGACCAAATTTTTTAGCAACTTTTTTTCAAAAAAAATTCACCATTTTTCATAAGTCGCTGATAGTACTTATGTTATGATTTCAAAAAAATTGGCCAAAAATCGCATTATAAGATTATGTAGCGATTTTTGGCCTAAAAATGGTTTTTTGCCGTTGCCGTCTTCAGGCATTGACTTGAACCTTGAGGCCAGCATCACGGAACCGCTGGGCTATGCGCTCAAGTTCTTCCTTGCTCACCTTCTCAAGGTTCTGGGCGGGTGTCTTGCGATCGATGCTATACAGCATCACTTCGCGCGGGTTGATTTCCTTGTAAGCATTCAAGAGCGCATTGAGTTCCTCGTCGGTAGTATTGTCAAACCGCTTGCCGTCAAACTCTCCTCTGATCATGATGGTCTGCACCACACACTGTCCGCTGAATTTCTTGAGGTCGGCAATCACGCCCTCGGGCAGGCAGTTGGGCGAGACGGGGCGGTTGATGGCAATGAAAGTATGGGGAATGGCGCTGTCAAGCTTCAAGATATTGTTATCCACCTTGAGCAATGCGTCGGCCACCAGTGGTTTGCCTGCCATGGTGGAATTGCTGAGCACCGACACCTTGGCATCGGGGAAGTATTGGGTGCGCAGCCTCATGACATCCTCCACTACCTTCTTGAACTCGGGATGAAGTGTGGGCTCACCGTTGCCCGAGAATGTGATGACGTCGAGCGTCTGTCCTGCATGCTTCATCTCCTCGAGCTTGTGCTTGAGCTGTTTCTTGACAGCCTCACGCGTGGGGACACCATCCTTTCCAGGGCCCTGGGCATTGAAACCTGCCTCACAATACAAGCAGTCGAAGGAACATATCTTGCCATCGTTGGGCATGAGGTTGATGCCGAGTGACATGCCAAGGCGTCGACTGTGGATGGGACCGTATATTGTCGAATGAAAAAGTACTGTCTGCATAGCTTTTAGTTTTTAGTCGTTTGTTTTTCGTTTATTAAGCATTAACACATTATATATAATATAAAAATGGTGATTAGATGAGATTCAACTGGTGCATCATGTCTGTAACATCTATGTGAGACAAAGTGCGCCGCTGCTGCAGGGCATCGGCAAAAGCGTCCATCGCCTTGCGCACCTGCCTGTCGGCAAAGAGTCTTGTCATGTTCTCCAGGGCTTCGTCAAAAATGGGCTCTACCTCGTCGCGCTCGAGTTGACAGTAGTTGCGGCCATCGTCGAATGCAGCATTGAAGAGCTCATCGCGCAACCTGTCATCCACATGCCCATTGTCGAGCACCATGCGGCGGCACAGGGCGTTGGCAATAGCCAAGCCTACCGAAATGCGGTAATGCCCGAGGATATATTGCCAAGATCCACGCGGCGACAACCTGGGGTTGCCAGCAAAAAAGAACTCTGGTGTGAACTTGATACAGCCAGGTGTATCGCTATCGAGTGTTACCGCAGTGAACAGGTCGCTGGCATCAAACACCGACAAACCAAGCAACATGCCTGCCACGCCATAGCTCTTGTCCAATTCATCTCGATATTTCATCACAATCGTTTTATCGCTCATTTCTCTCATCCATTTATTTGCGACCAAAGTCGGCCGGAATTTCGCCCCACTCGCTGGTGTTCCACTTGAGCAATGCATTGGGCCAGGTGTGCGTCGCCAGCCACCGCTCGGCGCGGGCTATGATCTCGAACAAACGTGCATTGGCATCGGTGCGCGCCAGCTTGGTACGGCACTTGGAGACCCTTACCCACGACAATGCCGTCTTGCTGTCGCTGTAGATGGCCGTATGGTCATTGCCCTGGTTATGGAACAAAGCGAGAGCGTGCACAATGGCCAGGAACTCACCGATATTATTCGTCGCATCAGGGAAAGGCCCCTGCCGGAACAGCTCCACCCCAGTGGGCACATCCACTCCACGATATTCCATTACGCCAGGATTACCCGAGCAGGCCCCATCCACTGCGATGCTGTCTTTTATAATGTCGGGAATCGCGCTGTAGTTGACAAACTCTCGTGGACCACGGGCGATGGCACGCAGGATATCCATTTCCTCGGAGTCGTTGCGGAATGCCTCGACGGCTTCTTGCTGGCTATTGAACGCCTTGTAGCGCGCCCCGGGAAAACCCTTGACCCGAAGTTCACACTCGGCCCACGAGTCACAGATGCCGGGTTCGGTTCCCCGCCACACAACATACCACTTGCGTCTCCCGTCAGCCATGCGTCAAATGCCCAAACTTTAGTCTATCTTGATTCGACAAAATTACTGTTTTTTTCCCATACGGGCAAATACCGAGCCAACCAGTACATCGGCAAGGCGGCGTGCGGTGCGCTGTGTAGCAGGGCCGGTCTCGATATCGGTAGAGTCAAACTGCAGTTGCGCCTGGCTGTAGTATGGTACTCTTTCATTCAATTCCCGCTCTACCATGGGAAGAACGGCCTCGTCGGGCAGGTTGACGGTCTTAGGGCGCTTGGCCTTTTGCTCGGGCAGGAGCAGTCGCGCTGTGATGCGCTCGGGCGTGGTGACGAGCCACACGGTGACACCTGTGTCATTCATCAGTGACATGTTGTCACCATGGCATGGCGTCCCGCCACCGCAACCCACGATGACGTCGGTCATCGTGGCGACCTCGCGCAAGGCTGCCGCCTCAATCTCACGGAAGCGCTCCTCTCCCTGGCAGGAGAACAAGTCGACAATAGACAGTCCCTGTTGCTGCTCAATGTACTGGTCAAGGTCAATATACAGGGCATCCATGTGGAGGGCAAGTGCCTCGCCCAGGGTGGTTTTGCCACATCCCATGTACCCGATGAGAAAAACCGGTTTCATCATAGCCATCCGGCACTGCGATACCAGGCAATAGCCTCATGGATGCCTTCTCGCAGTGAATACTTGGGGTTGAATGCAAAGTCTCGCCGCGCGTCACTGATGTCACACAGCCAGTTGCGCTGCTTGAGAATCTTGAACTTGTCGCGGTTGAGGGTACTGGCCTTGAGTGTGACCTTTCCAATCCACTCGGCCACATTGCACACCACCTTGACCAACCACAGCGGACAAGTCACGGGAATGACGAATTTCTTGCCTAACTCCTCGCACACAATTTTGCGGAATTCCTGCTGTGTGTAAGCCTTGTCCTCGCTGATGAAATAGGCCTTGCGCAAAGCCCCTCTTTCCAAGGCATCCATCACGGCCACGGCCAAATCCTTGACATAGATAAAGGTGAGCATCTGCTTAGTGAAACCTACGCTGAAGTCAAAACCTCGCTTGATGGTCTTGATCATCAAGTAGTAATCCCTCTCATGCGGGCCATACACGCCTGTGCAACGGAAAGTGGTATATGGGAAATCCTCAAGGCTTTGCAAGTAGGTCTCGGCCTTGAGTTTTGACACGCCATAATAGGTGTTGGGGATGGGTATATCGGTCGGTTTGAAGGGTTGGTAGCCCTTCTCGTCTCCAGGTCCCATGACACTCAGGCTACTCATCATCAGGAACACATCGGGCGTCATGCCAGTTGCTTGCAGCGCATCGACCAGTGTGCGCAGGTAACCGTGATTGACGCGCTCAAAGTCCAGATAGTTGGTACTCTTGGTAACGCCCAAGTTATGGACAATATAGTCCCACCGTCCCCACTCGCCCATGTGGTCACGCAGAGTTTCCTCCAGCTTGTCCTGATCGTTGTAGTCAAGTTCGATGAAACGAATGCGCTCATCCTGCAGGAACTCGCGGTTGGTAGTCGATCGCACAGCGGCCCAGGTGTCATAGCCGCGCTTGAGTGCTTCCTCAACAAGGAAGCCGCCGATGAAGCCACCGGCACCGGTTATAAGGATACTTTTCTTGCTCATTCTTTCTTGTCCTGGGGCGACTTTACCTCACGGCCCATGGCCAGCTTGGTCGCCTTGGTCTTGTACTTGATATTGTGCTCCACAGCCTCGATGACGTGCTGGACAATATACTCGGGCTTAATGTTCTTCAGGCACGGAAAATCGCCGAATTTGCATTGCCTGTCACCCGTGATTGAGCACGGGCGGCAATCCATGTCAAGCTGGATGTCGTCCTCGATAACCTGGTTGTAACCCAGATAACCGCACGAGGGCGTGGTCGGTCCCCAAATGGTCATCGCCTGCAAATCGACCAGCGAAGCCAAGTGCATGTTGGCCGACTCCATCGTGAGCATAAGGTCGCATTTGCCAAGTAACGCATATTCATCTGAAAAGCCGTGCTTAATCTCGGCCATCGACACCACATTCTTGTACTTGCGTGCAATACTTCTTAAAGCAATCTTCTCGGACTTGCCTCCACCCATGAGGAAAAGCCAGTAATTCTCGCGTTGACTCAATTCGGCAATCACTTTCTCCATCAGGTCCAACGGGTAAGCCTTCTGGCGATGCGACGAGAACGGCGAGATGGCAATCCACCGCTGCCCCTCCTCTTTTGGGGGCACGATTGCACTCTCGGGCCACGGACGCGTGGCATAGAGATGGGTGAAGTTGTCGGGGGCCTCAAATCCCAAACTCCTGAAAACATTGCGGTAACGCTCATGGATGGGTGTCACGGGGTCTTTGGTGCGATGGGAAACCAGGGCCCTGCGCTTGGATTTCTCTCTGTCCAGACGTGCCAGTTTTGCGCCATGGGCTTTCATATATGCATCAATCACCCATGTTCCCGACACATTGTGAAGGTCGGCAACGGCATCAATGTCATAATGCTTGTGAAGCCGGGAGGCCAACTTGAGCAGGCCCATCAGACCCTTGTGGTTTTCCTTCACGTCATAGTCCACCACCTTGAGATTAGACGGCTTGTCGTGAAACATTGTCGCGGGCCATTTCTTGGTGAGCATGATAAAACGTGTATCGGGATGAGCCAGACACACGGGGTACAACACGGGAATAGCCATCGCCACGTTGCCGAGCACCGACAGACGGATGACAAGCACGTTGCGGAGGTGTTTCTTATCGCCGGCCTTCATACTAAACAAATATTAAGCAATTATCTGGTGCAAAGTTACACATAATCGCCGACTTATGCAACAATCTGACGATTAATCACACTTTTGTTCCACCACGCGCACCACATGATGCACTACATCATCAGGACTGATACCCCGCAGACAGCGGTAATCACCGTGACGGCACTCATGCTCACCATAGATGCTGCACGGGCGACAATCCAACTCGAGTTGGATATCATCGACCGCCGTCTGTCCATAGCCCTGAAAACCGCATGACGGTGCCGTAGCGCCCCAGATGGTGACAGCCTTCAGCCCCATGAGTGATGCCAAGTGCATATTGGCCGAATCCATGGTCAGCATGAGGTCACACTTGGCCAACAAGGCATACTCGTCGGTGAATCCGTGCTTAATCTCGGCCATCGAGATAACATGGCGATTATCCTTGGCCAGAGGTCGAAGGGCCAATTTCTCATCCTTTCCTCCTCCCATGAGGAAAATCCAATAATTCTCACGCTTGCTCAATTGCGCCACCACCTGTGCCATCAGCTCGATAGGATAGCATTTGCCTTGATGGGCCGAAAACGGCGAAACCGCTATCCAACGCTGGGATGGTTCCTTGGGAGGGACGATTGATGTCACCGGCAATGGCTTACCGTCAAACATGCGGGTGAAATCATCAGCCACCTGCAAGCCCAACTGCTTAAACACATTCAAGTAACGATTGTGGGTGGGTGTAACTGGGTCACTGGTGCGATGAGTGACAAGCGCCTTGCGATGCTTGCGCTCCTTGTCAAGCCTGGCGACTGGAATGCCATGCAAGTGCATATAAAAAGCTATCACACTGCTTCTCAATACATTGTGCAAGTCGGCGACAGCATCAATGCCATATTGATTGCGCAATCGTGCAGCAAGTCTGATCAAGCCCAGAGCGCCCTTGCATTCCTGCTTGAAGTCAACGCCCACAACCATCAGATTATCGGGACGATCATGGAACATCGAAGCGGGCCAGGGCTTAGTCAGCATGACAAAGCGCGTTGCAGGGTTGGCCCTGCACACGGGGTACAGTACGGGTATAGTCATCGCCACGTCGCCCAGGGCCGAGAACCGCATGACGAGCACGTTGTGCGATGGCAGTTCACTTCTTGCCATACAGGACAGGGTTGGTCTCGGGGTCGTTGTACATCTTCATCTGACGATACACCTTCATGTATTTGCGCCCCGCAGCGATGTCGTCAAGCAGTTGGTCGATAGCAGCGGTCAGGTCTTGGCGCTGTTCCAGCAGCACATCAAGTTTGGATTGGCACTTGGCGATGTGGGCAGCATCAGCGTCGATGCGCTGGGTCTGCTCACACATGTGCCAAATCTTGAGGGCCAAAATCGACAGACGATCGATGGCCCACGCCGGGCTCTCGGTATTGAGTGTAGCGTCTGGCCAAACGGTCACCCCTGCATACCGCTGACGAAAATAAGTGTCGATTTCCTCAACCAGGTCGGTACGATCCTGGTTGCTGCGGTCGATGCGGCGCTTCAAGGCAAGTGCCTCTACGGGGTCAATGGCCTCGTCGCGGATGATGTCCTCGAGGTGCCACTGCACGGCATCGATCCAATTCTTGCGGGCAAGACTGGCTTCGATCGTTCCCGAGTCATAGGGATTGACAAACTGAGCATCCACGTCATCGGTGACGTGGTACAACTTCACAATCTGGTCAAATATCTCGTTACACTTGTTGGCAAAAGTCATGATAATAGTTATTTAGAGTCTATAGGATGAAAATTAATCCATTACGCGCTCGCCCTTGAGTGTCGCACTCGAGGCACTGGTGACATGGCACATCACCCTGTCGCCAGGCTTCTCGCCATGGGCAGGGAAGACGATGACCTTGTTCTGCTGAGTGCGGCCGAACATGTCATCTCGACTGCGCTTGCTGTAACCCTCGACCAGCACCTCAAAGGTCTTGCCCACATCCTTGCGGTTGCTGCACAACGACAACTCGTTCTGCAGGGCTATCATGCGGTTCAGACGATCGATTTTCACGTCCTCGGGGACATTGTCGGGCAGGTTCTTGGCGGCAAACGTGCCGGGGCGCTCACTATACTTGAACATGAAGGCCGAGTCAAAGCCCACCTCACGCATGAGCGACAGGGTTTCCTGGAAGTCGTCCTCGGTCTCGTCGTGGAAGCCAGTGAACATGTCGGTCGAGATGCCGCAATCGGGCATGGCGGCACGAATGCGCGCGATGCGGTCCAGATACAACTCGCGGGTGTACTTGCGGTTCATGAGCTTGAGCACCTTGTTGCTACCGCTCTGCACTGGCAGGTGGATGTGGTTGCAGATGTTGCCGTGTGCTGCCATGGTCTCGATGATGGCATCGCTCAAGTCCTCGGGGTTACTTGTTGTGAAGCGCACACGCATCTCGGGAGCGGCCTCGGCGACCATCGCCAGCAGTGTTGCCAGGTCAACGGGGCGGCCGCCGTCGGCAGGCTTGTAGAGATAGGAATTGACGTTCTGTCCCAGCAGAGTCACTTCCTTGAAGCCTCGCTCCTGCAGGTCACGCAACTCGCACATGATGCTTTGTGGCTCACGGCTGCGCTCGCGACCGCGTGTATAGGGCACAATGCAGTAGGTGCAAAAGTTGTTGCAGCCCCTCATGATGCTGATAAAGCCACTCACTTTACTGCCGCCCACGCGCGACGGGATGATGTCGCGATAGGTCTCGGTGGTCGATAGCTCAGTATTGATGGCCTTCTCGCCCTGTTCGGCCAGGCCGATGAGGACGGGCAGCTCCAGATAGGCATCGGGGCCAGCCACCACGTCCACACTATAGTCGCTGATGAGCACTTCCTTCATGCGCTCGGCCATGCAACCGATGATGCCGATGATGAGCCGGCGCTGGCGCTTGTGGCGCAGAGCGTTCAACTGATTCAACCGCGAGAAGATGCGCTGCTCGGCATTGTCGCGCACCGAGCAAGTGTTGATAAAAATCGCATCGGCCACGTCGATATCGTCGCACGTCTCATAGCCAGCCATCTTCATAACCGTGGCCACAACCTCGCTGTCAGCCACATTCATCTGGCAGCCGTAGGTTTCCAGCAACAACCGCTTGGGAGCGTCACCCAGGGCATCATATTTTAATTTCATCGCCATATTCTTGACATTGTTTCTAACGAACCCGCAAAGTTACACATTTTCCCGCAGTCTTTAATTCCAGCCCGAGAAAAAACTCATCAGCCCATTGACTAATGCGTTTCCCTTGCTGATTTCTGGCATGCGCGCTTGCTTCCTGAAGGAGTGTACTAATGAGACGCACGCACGGGACGGACGGGAAGTCCGTAGAAGCGTGCGGTGGCAAACCAGTACCAATCCTCATCATAGAAAGTCAAATAGCAAGCTCGGCTGCTCGAGTAGTATTCGGTGAAGAGTGTGCGCGACCAATATTCACCGTCAAAGCCAGCTCTTACGCGTGAACTGCCGACATAGAAACCTGTTAATGGCAAGAACATGGTTTTGCCATTGGGACCGGTGATCAAGTAGCCGTTCACGCCATTCCTCTGCGTCCACTGCCAAGAACAGCTCTGAACCAGCTCTTCTAACTGGTCATCGGACGGCATCTGCCAATTCAGGCCCCAGTTCATAGTAGCGGCATCATCGGCAGGATTCAACTCAGTCGTGATATCGTCAAAGTCGAAATAGCCAGCAGGGCTGTCGCAGCAGTACTTCGTGAAGCCTGTTTGATTGGCGCCAGTAGCAAACCACTTGTAGGTGCTCCAGGCATAGTAATCCTTGGGAGTGGTCTCGCCCCAGGCAAAGTAGTCGCCGCATTCCTCGGGAGCACTGGCGCCGATGTTGCATTTGGCCCACAGCGTGCCGCTGGGCAGGCCCAGGTCAACATATTCATGCTCGGTAATGTCATCGCTGATGACTTGGGCATGAACCGGGATTACGCTTTGACCGCCATCAAGAGCCGGGCTCTTAATGGTCATATTGCCGTTGTAGTCGCCTGGAGTGTCGGCCAGAAATATCACAGTCACTGTGGCAATGGAATTGCTGGGCACCACGATGGTCATGCTAAACGCCTCGTCCTCATCCTGCCTGAACGAGAAAGGATCATCGGTAGCGACTGTCAAGTTAACAGCCTCATTGGTGTTATTGATGAAGGTCAGTTCATCGGTGCGTACCTCTTCAATGAATACCTGACCCATGTCAAGACTATGCTGCACGATGAGAAGAGGCTGCTCATCGGCTGGAGAGAAGCGTACGGGGCGGACGCTATATCCGGCGCGGCGGCCGAGCATGTGGGGATAAAAATACGGAGTGCCCGATTCGAAGCTTAAATTATAAGCACATTTTGCTTGGGCGTAATCGACCGTGCGCGACCAGTAGTAGCCCCTTCGGCCCTCATGTGTCACCGAACTGGAACTGCGGTAGCCTGCCGCGGGCAAGAAGATGCTATTTCCATTTGGACCGGTAACCAAGTTGCCGTTCACGCCGTTCACTGTCGTCCACTGCCATGAACAGTCGTTGCATAACTCCTCGAACTGGGCCTGGGACGGCATGCGCCAATTCGGACCACAGTTCACGAAGGCAGCGTCGTCTTCAAGTTCCAGTTCCGGATCGTCGTACCACAATGGATCGTACTTCGTTATCGCCCACTCATTGCCTTCGCACCACTTGTAGTTATTCCAGTTATAGTTCTCCTTGGTCTCGGTCTCACCCCAAGCGAAATGGCCGCCATAGTCCTCGGGCTTTGCAGCACCCACGTTGCGCGTTGCCCACAGCGTGCCGCTGGGCAGCCCCAGGTCAACGTAGTCAGGTTCAGGTTGCACATTTCCGTTCAGGATGATGTCGATAAGGACATTCACGTCGGCGATGTTGATTTCACCGTCACCGTTCACGTCGGCCGACGAGGAGCTTCCTGAGCTCAAGATTACATCAATGACCGCGTTAACATCGGCAACATTGACCTCGCCGTCATTGTTCACATCACCATAGGCGTTTTGGGCATGGGCCACCGTCGGTAGCATCAGCAAACCCAAAAAGAGAGCAAATGAGAGTAGAATCTTTTTCATAACGATATCAATTTAGTTGGTTTTTCTATTCAATCGGCAAATTTAGTGATAAAAAACTATCTTTCAAACATTTTTCACGACAACAGGTTCAAAAGGTTCTGTGACCAGCCCTTCCCTACATCAAAGGGACGGTTCTTTTGATGTACTATGTCATCGTGTGTCAACGTGTGCCATTGGGTGCCAATCTCGGTTGTCATTTTTGACAACCGTTTTTACGGCGTCTTCGTCTCACCGATGCTCTGGATGCGGATGTAGTCCTCGGCGGTGAGCACGCCGGCACGGGTGCGTGTGGCCGGGCCGATGGCTAGCGTGAGCGACGAGGTCGCCCCGTCGACCATGCTGCGAGCCATGAGTTGCAGGAAGACATTGCTGTGGTCATCGACGTTGCGCTGCTGGATGTCGTAGAGGACACTGTACTGCCTTTCGTTTCCTTCCAGAAGCGGATGATGTTGTACTCGGTCTCGCTGGTGGCGGTGGCCAGCAGGTCGGCGATGGCCTGGAGGATGGAGCCGACGGTCTCGGGCGAGATGCTTTCTTTCTCGGTCTCGACGCGGAATGCGGAGATTAATGACGCCAGTTCGGGATAAGAAATTATTGAAAATAATGTTCTAAAAAATTGCAAAATAGCGAGATATTTTGTAACTTTGTGGTTGAAAATCAAAATATTAACAAAATATTACTCGCTATGCTTACAGAGGACAAAATTACTGATTTATTTTGTATTGCAGACGATTTCTGCAAAGAAAGTGAGGCCGAAATCAAGAAAAATGCTGTTTTGCCGTCACCAGATGGCAAAAAACGTCGCAATCGTGCATGCAAGATGAGTCAGGCCGAAATGATCACGATCATGATTGCGTTCCATTATAACTCTTTCCGCAACTTCAAGCACTACTATTGCCAGTGCGTGCTCAAGACCTGGAAACACCTCTTCCCCGACGCGGTCTCATATAACCGTTTTGTCGAACTGCAGCCCCGATGTTTCGTGGCGATGGTGATGTTTCTGAACCTGGGTTGCTTCGGCCAGTGCACGGGCATCACTTTCATCGACAGTACGTGCATCCCCGTGATCCACAACAAGAGGGAGCGCAGCATGAAGGTGTTCAAGGACATCGCCAAGAAGGGCAAGAGCACGATGGGCTGGTACATCGGTTTCAAACTGCACCTTGTGTGCAACGAGAAGGGGGAGATACTGAACTTCATGCTGACCAGGGCCAATGTGGATGACCGCAATGAGGATGTCGTCAAGTTGCTGACAGACAGCCTTTTCGGAAAGCTCTACGCTGACAAGGGCTATATCTCCCAAAGCCTGTTCGAGCGACTGTGGGACGATGGGGTGCATCTGGTGACGGGGATCAAGACCAACATGAAGAACAGGCTCATGCCCATCTACGACAAGATCATGCTGCGCAAGCGCAGCGTCATCGAGTCGCTGAACGATATGCTCAAGAATGTGGCACAGCTGGTCCACACCAGGCACAGAAGTTTCCACAACTTCATCATGAACCTGCTCGCCTCGCTCGGCGCATACTGCTTCTTCGACACAAAGCCCGCCGTCAACTTCGACTACGAAATCGCCCCAAGCGACGGGCGGCTGCCCATATTCGCATAACGATAACTACATCTTATTGGACATGTGGCGCGGCATGATAGTGTTTGCGCCACATGCCTTGCAGCCAATCACGGAATGAATACGACCAGCCAAAACGTCATACATTATCCCGAACTGGCGTTAATAGGAACGAGGAGGTGCGTGTGCATCTCCCGTTCCTTTTTTCTGCGTGACTGTGTAGTTTTTCTACATGCAGCTGCGTCTAATGGTCAAAAACAATTATCTTTGCGATGAAAGAACTAAAACTTAATCGATATGGCTTATCTTGATATCAACAACGTGGTGAAACGCTATGAGGGGCATACAGCCCTGGCCGGCGTTTCCATGCAGGTGGAGCGAGGCACCATCTACGGCCTACTGGGCCCCAACGGTGCAGGCAAGAGCACCCTGATACGCATCATCAACCGCATCCTGGCAGCCGACGAGGGTACAGTGACGCTCAACGGCAAGCAGATGACCGATGACGATATCACGCACATCGGCTACCTGCCCGAGGAGCGCGGCCTGTACAAGAAAATGAAGGTGGGTGACCACATCGTCTATCTGGGCCGCCTCAAGGGCATGAACAAGGCCGACGCCGTGGCTTCGATGCACTGGTGGCTCGACCGCTTTGACCTCAAGCAGTGGGAAAACAAGAAGGTGGAGAACCTCTCCAAGGGCATGCAGCAGAAGGTGCAGTTCATCGGCACCGTCATACACCGCCCGCCCCTGTTGATCTTCGATGAGCCCTTCTCGGGCTTCGACCCGGTGAATGCCGAGCAGTTGAAGGTCGAGATCCTGGCCCTGCGCGACCAGGGCAGCACCATCCTGTTCTCGACCCACAACATGGCGTCGGTCGAGGAGGTGTGCCAGCAGATCACCCTGCTGAACCATGCCCAGGTGGTACTCACCGGCAGCGTTGACGAGGTGAAGCAGCAGCACAAGAAGAACATCATCGCCGTGCAGTCACCCGACACCATCGGGCCCAATGACTCGCTGTTCACCCTGCTGCCTTCCGACCCCGTCAAGAAAGCAGACACACGCATCAAGCTCGCCGCTGGCGTGCAGGTGCGCGATGCCATCAACTGGCTCAACGAGCACTACCGCCTCACGGGCTTCGCCGAGGTGCTACCCAGCATGAATGAAATCTTTATCGAAACCGTCAAATCCAAAAATGTAAAGAACAATGAATAAGCTCGGACTCATCATCGCCCGTGAATACATGTCAATCGTCGGGCGCAAGTCATTCATACTGATGACATTGGGCATGCCTCTGCTGTTTATCATCATCATCGCCGTCCCCGTCGGGTTGGCCTATCTCAACGACAAGGGCAGCGACACCCAGCAGATAGCCGTCATTGATGAGACGGGCCGCTATGCCGCAGCGCTGCACAGCGACGACATGTACAACTTTGTCGCCATCAAGGGCGACACCGTGACCAATGCCCGCGAGTTCTATGACAAGGCCAACGGCAGCCTCGATGCCGTCGTCATTATCCCTCACAACGTGGACAGCACCGGCATGGTCAACATCTATAGCGAGGGAACTATCACGCCAGCCCTGGTGACGAACGTGCGCAGCGCCCTCACCGACACCATCGAGAAGGCTCGCCTTACCGAATTTGGCATTCCCAACCTGCAACAAATGGTGGACAAAGCCCACGTCGATCTTGACGTGCGATCCATCAAGTGGAGCGAGCAGGGCGAGCAGGAGTCATCGACCGACGCAGCGATGGGCCTGGGCTTCATGCTGTCATTCATCACATATATGTTTGTTCTCATGTATGGCGCAATGATCATGAACAGCGTCATCGAGGAGAAGACCAACCGCATCGTCGAGGTTGTGGTGAGCAGTTGCCGCCCCTTCCAGCTCATGCTGGGCAAGATCATCGGCGTGGGACTGGTGGGCCTGACCCAGATGGCCATTTGGATCATCCTGCTGGTTATCGTCGGCTCGGTGGCCGGCAGTGCCTTTGGCATCGGCAATGTGTCGCCCGACGCGGTGTCACCCGAGGCCCTGGCGTCGGCCAAGGATCTGGGAGCCATGGAGGTCATCATGCGCGAGACGCTCTCCATCAACTATGTGCCCATCATTGTCAGTTTTGTGCTCTACTTCATCGGTGGTTATCTGCTCTATAGTTCCCTGTTCGCTGGATTTAGCTCGGCTGTTGACCAGGCCAGTGATGCCTCACAGTTCACCACGCCCATCATCCTCATTATGGTGATTGCCGTGTATGCCGGCATCGCCTGCATGAACAACCCCATGGGCCCCACTGCAGTGTGGTGCTCGATGATTCCTTTCACCTCACCGGTGGTGATGATGGTCAGGATTCCCTTTGGAGTGCCAATGTGGCAACTTGTGTTGAGCCTGGCACTGCTCATTGGCACTGCTCTGGCTATCACGTGGCTTGCCGCCCGCATCTACCGCCGCGGCATCCTCCACTATGGCCAGAAGGCCAGCTTCAAAGACCTCTTCAAGTGGATCAAGTGAGTTAAAGTTATTTAGGAATTAGATGTACTATGAGAATTGTTATACAACGGGTGACCGAGGCCTCGGTCACTATCAACGGACAGCTGCACAGCACCATCGGCCCTGGCCTGATGGTGCTGGTGGGCGTGCGTGAGGGCGACACCCAGGACGACATGCGCTGGCTGGCGCAAAAGACGGTGAACCTGCGCATCTTTGACGACGAACAGGGCGTGATGAACCGCAGCATCATCGACGCTGGCGGGCAGGTGCTCGCCGTGAGCCAGTTCACCCTCAACGCCTCGACCAAGAAGGGCAACCGTCCCAGCTACATCCATGCTGCCGGGCACGAGCTGGCCGTGCCGCTCTATGATGCCTACTGCGACGAGGTGGCCCGGTTGCTGGGCCAACCCACATTGAAGGGGGTCTTCGGTGCCGAGATGCAGGTTGCACTCGTCAACGACGGTCCCGTGACCATCATCATCGACAGCCGCCTCAAGGAATAAACAGGAATTCTCGACAATTGGGAGCGCCAAGAAAATAGAGAAACCACAGTCACCAAGTTTATCAAAAATTCACATTCCTTATCACAGCTATGTGAAAAAATATGGCTACTTTTGCAGTTTGTAGAGATAGCACTACAAACAGACTTTATTTTTAATCATGATCAACCTGAGTGTAAATGTCAATAAAATAGCCACACTGCGCAATGCGCGTGGTGGCAATGTCCCTGATGTGCAGCAAGTAGCAATCGATTGTGAACGGTTTGGAGCCGACGGCATCACTGTGCATCCCCGTCCCGACGAGCGCCACATCCGTCGCAGCGACGTGTTTGCGTTGCGGCCCTTGCTGCGCACCGAGTTCAATATCGAGGGTTACCCCAGCGAGCAATTCCTGGATTTGGTGCTGTCGGTGCGTCCCACCCAAGCCACGCTGGTTCCCGATGGCCCCAACGTGCTCACCTCGTCGGCAGGATGGGAGGTTGAGCCCAACATGGAATTCTTGACATCGATTGTTGACCGCCTCAAGGAAGCCGGAATACGCACGAGCATCTTTGTCGGCACCGACCTCGATAACATCCGCGCCGCAGCCCGCACCGGTGCCGACCGCGTGGAACTCTACACAGGGCCTTTTGCCGAGGAGTTTGACACCGACCCCGAGCGTGCCGTTGCCCCATTTGCAGCAGCGGCCCGGGCCGCTCACGACGTGGGCTTGGGCCTCAATGCCGGACATGACTTGAACCTGCACAACCTCAAGTTTTTCCAGCAGCATGTGCCCTATCTCGCCGAGGTCTCCATCGGCCACGCCTTGATTGCCGATGCCCTGTACCTGGGGCTTGAGGCCACCATCAAGGCTTATAAGGAGTGCTTGAAATAAAAAGGCACTTTTCACGTTTATAAATCAAAGAATATAACCAAAACATAACGAATTGAAATTAATATGTCGATCCTCAACATGATTCTTGCCCAAGTAACGCCTGCCGACACAATGGTACAGCAGGCCGCCGATACCCTGCAGCAGGCTATGGACAGCGCCGCTCAGGTCGTTACCGATAGCGCAGCTGCTGTAGCAGCTGCCACAGCACCCGTTGCAGCCGAGCCCATAGTCAAGGAACTCTCGGTGTGGGATCTCACCATGGCAGGCGGCTGGCTCATGATTCCGCTGGCACTGCTGGCTGTCGTGAGCATCTATATCTTCTTTGAACGCTTGTTTGCCATCAATCGTGCCAATCGTCAGGACAAGTCCTTCATGGAACGTATCAAGGACTACATCCATCGTGGCGACGTGGACCAGGCGCTCAAGCTGTGCCAGGACACCAATACTCCTTACTCCCGCATGATTGAGAAGGGTGTCACCCGCATTGGCCGTCCCATGAACGACGTGCTTGTCTCCATCGAGAATGTGGGCAATATGGAGGTGGCTAAGCTCGAGAAGGGCTTCAATTGGCTCGCTACTACCGCTGCCGGTGCTCCCATGATTGGTTTCTTGGGTACAGTCATTGGTATGGTCCAGGCGTTCTTCCAGTTGGCCAGTGCCGGCAACAACAGCAACGTGACCATCCTGGCCAGTGGCATCTATCAGGCTCTGGTGACCACCGTGGGCGGTCTGATCGTCGGCATCGTGGCCCTGTTTGCCTATAACTACCTTACCTCGCGCGTTAACAAAGTGATGAACAAACTCGAGGGCAAGACCATGGAGTTTATGGACCTGCTCAACGAGCCTGCCAAGTAATTTAGGCATTTAAAAACCTGATATTATGGCACTCAAGAGACAACACCAAACCCTGTCGATGTTCAGCATGGCATCAATGACCGACGTCATTTTCCTGCTGCTCATCTTCTTCATGGTGACATCGACGTTTGTCTTCCCCTCGGCACTCGAGGTGAACCTGCCTCAAAGCAGCGAGCAAACCGCTATCAAGCCCTCGACGCGCATCTATGTTGACAAGAACCTCAACATGTATGCCACACAAACCAGCGAGACCGGCGAGAGCGACCTCCTGCCCATCGCCCCCGAGCAGCTCGAAGGCTTCATGCAGGCGCTCAAGGCAGGCAACCCCAACGAGTTTGTGGCCGTCTATGCCGACGAGGAAGTGAACTATGGCAAGATTGTTGAGATCCTGGACAAGGGCTCCAAGCAAGGCGTGAAAATCGTCCTCGCCACCAAGCCCAGCGAGGCCACATTTGGCCCGACACAGGGTGTCGATCAACCTGTGACCGGCAATACCAACATTTAATGCATCCGCACGATGGAAGAAGATCGCCGCAAAAATAGCCTTTGGGCCCTGCTGCTCACCTTCTTGATCACGGTGGGTACACTGGCCCTGCTGCTCCGCTTCACATTGCGCTATGAGCAGGATCCCAACCTGCCCGATCTCACGCAGCTCGCGCAGGATTCCATCTTGTTTGGCGGTGAATTTGTGATGCTGGGCAACACCATGGACAACGTCCAGAACGACCTCATGGACATGGAGTCGGCCGACCCGAGCGCTTCGCCCGAGCAGGGAGATGATCCTGATATCGACGCCGACGACATGGAAGATGCCGGAGAGGTCAATCACAAGACACCACCACTGGTGACGCAGAAGGCCGAATCTCCCCACAAGGTTAAAGAGCAACCCAAGGAGGCCGAGCCCAAGAAGTCAGGCCCAGCCAGGCAGAACGACAAGCAAGTAGACAAGCCCAAGGCCAAGGACAAGAAAGCCGAGGCTCAGGAAACCAAGGCCAAGAATACCAGCGAGCAAAAAACGACTGCCAGCAATGCAACCAGCAATAGGGTGAAAAACGCCTTTGGCAGTGGTAATGGCAATGGTGGCGGACAGCAAGGTTCGGCAGGAGGCAACTCCAATCAGGGTGTCCTTGCCGGCAAACCGGGCATCAGTGGACTGGTAGGCTACACGCTCGATTACTGGGCTAAACCTGTTCCCAACAGCAAGTGGTCGGGACGCGTCACCGTGCGTGTCACCGTCAATCCCCGTGGGCAAGTCATTAAGGCTAATGCCATTAGTGCAACCGGCGACTTGGCTTCGCATCCCGAGGTGCGTCGCGCTTGCGAGCAGGCTGCCTTGAAATCCAGCTTCTCGGTTCCCAAGAACACCATGACCGAGGGCATCGGCACCGTGACCTACATCTGGCATTGATGATGTAGTGCGACTCAATCACCCACGATGTCGCCACGTCTGACAATAGCATAGTTATCTATCTTGGTGTGATGACCATGGTGCCTGTGGCGGCAGTCACGGACTGCAGATGTGCGCCCCGATACGATAGGTGCCACGAGCAGGCCGACTCGCTCATGCATGACCGTTGGCCATTGTCGAGACCGTTAGCTGCGGTAGCCTGGCACGTGACGGCGACCGCATCAAAATTTAATCCACAAACATTAATCAGTGAGCAAGTTGTCTACTTGCAAAACTTAAATATGGTGTTTATTGTTTTGGTTTTAGCACGGTTTTATAACAATTATTGTGATTTTTGTTTCGGTTTTCATCGAAAATGTGCTACATTTGCCAATTGACAACAACAAAGCACAACTTAATATTTATCGACGATGAAATACTATATTGCAGAAAATGGCCAGCCTGCGGGCCCGTTTGAGCCTAATGAACTGCTGGCACACGGCTTGACCGTCAACTCGCTGGTGTGGTGTGAAGGAATGCCCAATTGGGCCTCGGCCAGCCAGGTGCCCGAACTCATGGCGCTGTTATCGGAGACACCTTTCAACACGGGCAACGTGGACATGCAGTTGCCTCAAACTCCGCCCATGGGCCAGCCGCAATTGCCGCAGGTTCCCCCGTTTGGAGGCCAGCAACAGCAGCAGACGGTGCCCTATGGCACCCCCTATGGCCAGGGGCAGGCCAACCAACCTTATGCGCCGCCTCAATATGGTCCCAGCACCAACCAGCCCAGCCGCAACGTGATGCCCAAGACGTGGCTCACCGAGTCTATCATCGCGACGATTGCGTGCAGCCTGTGCTGCGGCGTGCCGTTCATTGGGTTGATTCCTGGCATCATCGCAATTGTCAAAGCGATGGGCGTCAAGTCAAGTTTTATCAAGGGTGACCAGGCCGGTGCCGAGAAAAAGTCCTCTTCGGCCAGGGTGTGGCTGCTCATTACCGTCGGCATTGGTGTAGCTGCAGCCTTGTATGGAGCTTACACCATGATTTCCAATCCTGAGGTGTGGCAGCAGATACAAGAGGGTTCGGGCGTTACCAGCCTTTACCCCTTCTTGAAATAGTGCAGGTCAAGCTGCCCTGGTGCGGGTCACCAGCCACACGCCGGTGAAGATGAGCAAGGCCGCTAAAGCATGCATCCACTGGAATGTGGCAAGACCCATCGCCACGCTCGCCACCACGGCTACAAATGGCTGGACATAGTTATATACACTCACTGTGGTGGGCAGGAGCCTGCGCTGGGCAAACACGACAAGCAGGAAGGTGAAGAAGGTCGCCGCGGCCACGATATAGATGATTTCGACTGTGGTTCTCGTGCTCAGTGCGGGCCAGTCGATCTGGACAATCTGGGGCAAGGTGAACGGCAGGATCATCAGGCTGGCAAAGGTGAACGTCCACTTGTTGAACGTGAAGGCGTCATACTTGCGGAACAACGCGGCATAATGCGTCAGGTAGAAGGCGTAACCCACCTGGGCGGCAAGGATGAGCAGGTCGCCGCGGAAGTCGGTTGGGCGGCCGTCATCTCCTGCCGTGGTGCGCATGATGAGCAGGATGGCTCCCGTGAAGCCCATGATGATGCCCACGGCCCGACGTGGCGTGATGCGCTCGTGCAGGATGAAAGCCGACAGGATGAGTGTGAAAATGGGCATCGTGGTCAGTTCGATAGTGGCGTTGATGGGCGAGGTGAGGCTCAGGCCCACAATGTAGCCGCCCTGGGCCATCACAAAGCCAAAGAAGCTGGCTCCCGCAATCTTGAGCAGGTCGCGCCGCTCAACGTGCTGTTGCGGCACAATGAGCGATCCCGCCCAGAACAGGATGGCCGCTCCGCAAATCCTGAAGGCTACCAGCTGCGGGCCGTTGATGCCGCCATTGGCCAGGACGTCCTTGGAGAACGTCGCCATCAGCCCAAACAGCACCATTGCCAGTAGCATCGCACCATGTGCCCGCCAGTCCTTGTGTGATAAATTCTCGCTTTTCATGTCGGTTTGAGACCACAAAATTACAACTTTTGTTGCACATGACAGTGAATGTGATTACTTTTGCAATTGTTCATTGTGGCTATGGCCGCTCGATGGCGGTTGCCCGTAAATCGTTGTCAGTCTACGCTTATTCTTGAGATGATATGAAAAAAAACACGCTTTTGTCAAGGCTGCTGACCCTGCTGTTGTTCACCTCGTTGCTGCTGGTTACCTCGTGTGGCAACGATGAGCCCGAATGGTTTGTCGGCTACTATTTGGAGATTGACGCTCAGGTTGCCATTTCCCTCTCCGATGAAGGCCAGGATCATGGCATCATGCCAGATATGGGCCTGGATGTATTGTCCAATGCGGTGCGTCGCATGAGGGACGCCTTGCTCGAGGTGTACCCCGAGGACACCCGAACGGGTAACGATGCGGCGGTGCTTACGGCATGCGGCGACATTTATAGGAAGTACAAAAGGGCCTACAGCGACTATGAGGGTCACACCGTGTGTGTCGTCAAGCTCTTCCGTGCCAAGAAGGATAGCCAGGGCATCGTGAGAGAGAGCACTCCACTCACGGTTTACCAATTTGGCGTCCTCCCCGTTAACGTCGTTCCTGTTGATTTTTAGAACATTTCATTTTCGCAAGTCATTAACTTGCTCAGTGAGCGAGGAATAAGGACTGCTGGTAGGCTTTAACCCGCCAGCAGTCCTTTGTTCAGTATAAATTGTGTTTTCAGCTTCTGCAGCCCAATCTACTTCATGAACTTGGCGAAATCCACCTTGCGCATGTCGCCCTCGTGCATGAGTGCACTGTGGAACGATAAGGCAATGTCGGGGTTCATCATGACGTGGCCCTTCTTGGCGAGGTTGAGATACTCGCGCAGCAGGGGACGATAGACGGGATGAGCCGCATGCTCGATAATCTCATGGGCACACTGCACGGGATCCTTGCCGCGCAGGTCGGCGACGCCCTGGTCGGTGATGATGATATCCACCGAGTGGGGGTTGTGGTCGGGATAGGAAACCATGGGCACGATGGTGCTGATGCAGTCGTCCTTCTTGATCGACGGGCACAGGAAGATGCTGATGTAGGCATTGCGGGTGAAGTCGCCCGAACCGCCCACACCGTTCATCAGGCGAGTGCCGCTCACGTGGGTGGAGTTAATGTGACCATAGATGTCGGCCTCGATGGCGGTGTTCATCGTGATAACGCCCAAGCGGCGAACAACCTCGGGGTTGTTGCTGATCTCGCTGGGACGCATGAGCACCTTGTTGTGGAGGGCCTCGCCCTTCTCAAAGAACTCGGTCATGGCCTGGCTCGAGAAGGTCATCGAGCAGGTGCTGGCAAACTTGCACTTGCCGCTCTCGAGCAGCTCGAGCACGCTGTCTTGGATGACCTCGGTGTACATCTCAAACGGGGGAATGTCGTCGCTCTTGTCGAGGGCGTCGAGCACGGCGTTGGCGATGTTGCCCACACCACTCTGCAGGGGCAGGAACTCCTTGGGGATGCGGCCAGCCTTGAGCTCATTCACGAGGAAGGCGCACACGTTGTGGCCGATGGCGGCGGTCACGTCATCAACAGGGGTGAAGGCTCCCTCCTTGCTGATGGGCAGCGACGTCTTGACAACGCCCAGTACCTTCTTGGGGTCGACATGGGCGGTGGGACTGCCCACACGGTCATGAGGGGTATAAATGGGGATCTCGCGACGGTAAGGCGGGTCGTTGGGGGTATAGACGTCATGCATGCCACGGATGGTCTCGGGAATCTGGTCGTTAACCTCGACAATCACCTTGTCGGCCATCTTGAGCCATGTGGCGGTGTTGCCCATCGAGGTGCCGAGCAGGATTTCGCCATCGTCGGTGATGCTCTGAGCCTCAACGATAGCAACGTCCATCTTGCCATAGAAACCATAGCGGAACTCCTGGGCCAACTCGCTCAGGTGTCGGTCATTATAGTGGATGGCATTGGCGTTGATTGCCTTGCGCATGTCGGGATGCGACTGGTAAGGGGTGCGGAAGTTCAGTGCCTCGGCACGGGTCAGTTCGCCATCGATGTGGTCGCTGGTCGATGCGCCGCTAAACAGGTTAATCTTGAACTCACGTCCTGCGGCATGCTCACGCTTGGCTCGCTCGGCGATGGCCACGGGCACAGCTTGAGGACACCCCGGCGATGTGAAACCGGAAACACCCACTGTGAAGCCATTTTGTACAAATTCGGCGGCTTCCTCGGCCGAAAGAATCGGATAAATCATGTCTCTAAAACAAAAATTTTACTTTTTCTCTTGATATGTATATTGATAAAGAAATTATTAACCTTTCAGTTTGGCCTGGATGGCGGCACTGGCCTCCTCATATCCGGGCTTGTTGAGCAGGGCGAACATGTTCTTCTTGTAGGCCTCGACTCCCGGCTGATTGAACGGGTTGACGCCCAGCATGTAGCCGCTCACGCCACAGGCCTTCTCAAAGAAGTAGATCAGTTGGCCCAGGTATCTCTCGGTCAATGCGGGAATGGTGATCAGCAGGTTGGGCGCGCCGCCGTCCACATGGGCCAGGCGTGTTCCCAGTTCAGCCATCTTGTTGACATAGTCCACATTCTTGCCGGCAATGTAGTTCAGGCCGTCCAGGTCCTCGTCGTCGCTGGGGATGATGACCTCGTGCTGCTGGTCTCCCACGCTCACCACTGTCTCAAAGATGGTGCGCTCGCCGTCCTGGATCCACTGGCCCATGCTGTGCAGGTCGGTGGTGAAGTCCACGCTGGCGGGGAAGATGCCCTTGTGGTCCTTGCCCTCGCTCTCGCCGTATAGCTGCTTCCACCACTCGGCCAGGAAGTGCAGGCGTGGAGCAAAGTTGACCAGTATCTCAATCTTCTTGCCGCTCTGGTACAGGGCGTTGCGGGCTATGGCATAGTTGAGCACCTGCTCGTCACCCTCGCATTCCATCTCGACGGCACCTGCCACCAGGGCGCGGATGTCAAATCCGGTCACGGCAATGGGCAGCAGTCCCACGGGCGTGAGCACCGAAAAGCGGCCGCCCACGTCATCGGGGATGACATAGGTGGCATAACCCTCTTGGGTGGCCAGGCCGCGCAGCGCTCCGCGGCGGGCATCGGTCACAGCGACGATGTTGCGCTGGGCAAACTCCTTGCCTTCCTGTTTCTCGAGCATCTCCTTGAGCAGACGGAAAGCGATGGCGGGTTCGGTTGTCGTGCCCGACTTGGAAATGACGATGATGCCGAACTTGTGGCCGCGCACCAGGTCCATCAGGTCATACAGATAGTCCTCGCCGATGTTGTTGCCGGCAAACAGCACCTTGGGACCGTTGCCGTTCTTGTAGGCGGCAAAATGGTCACTCAAGGCCTCGATGACAGCCTTGGCTCCCAGGTAACTGCCACCAATGCCGATGGTGACTACATACTCGCACTGCTGGCGCAGACTTTGTGCACACTGTTCAATCGATTGCAGGTGCTGCTCGTCGATGCTGCTGGGCAGATGCAGCCAGCCCAGGAAGTCGTTGCCTGCTCCACTGCCGCTCTCGAGCGTCTGCTTGGCGGCAAGAGCTTTCTCGCGCAATCCCTGTGTATCCACCCCCTCAAGGGCATATTTGCTGATAACTTGAATCTTGTTGTCGTTCATCTTATTTTTATTTTATGTTTTTTTGTTGGATTCTGGGGAAGGAAAGTGGTCTAAATCTCCTTGGTGTAGGCGCGGCGGCGCTTGTGCTGGTCGGTCTCGAAGTATTCCCACTGCTTGAGCACCTTGGAGTTGAGCTCCAGCTCACGGTTGCTCTCGGCATACTTGTAGCCATTGGCGTTGAAGCAGGGGATCAGGTCGGTGAACAGCAGTGAGTTCACCCCCTTGTTCTGGAACTCGGGCTTGACGGCAATGAGCATCAGGTCAACCACGTCGTTATGCTTGAAGGCATGCAACAATGGTTTCCAGCCCATGGGGAACAGACGGCCGCGGTTCTTGATCAGGGCCCGGGCCATCGAGGGGATAGAAATGCCCACGGCGATGAGTTCGCGCGTCTCCTTGTGCACGGCCATGGCCAAGTCGTTCAATGGCAGGAACGGCAGGTACATCTTGATGTAGTGATTGATCTGCTTGTCCGACAGCGGAGAGTAGCCAAAGATGTCGTCATAGGCGATGTTGATCAACTTGAAGATTGCATCGCCATAGTCGGCCACGAGTTTCTTGCGGTCGGTATACTTGATGGTCTCCAGGTTGTAGCGGTCGGCGACAATATTGGAGATGCGCACCATCTTTTCAGGAATGTCCTTGGGAATGGTGATGAGCAGTTCAATCCAGTCGGCATCCTTGACAAAGCCCAGGCGTTCCATGTGCTTGGGATAATAGGGGTGGTTATAGATGCCGCCACTCGTGCCCACGCGTTCAAATCCCTCGACGAGCATGCCCTCGGGGTCCATGTCGGTGAAGCTCAGCGGCCCGGTCAGGTGCTCCATGCCCTTGGACTTGCCCCAACGGGTCACGGCATCAATGAGGGCGTCAACTACCTCGGCGTCATCGATGAAGTCGAGGTAGCTGAAGCGGGCCTCTTTCTTGTTGCTGCGCTCGTTCACCACATGGTTGATAATGCCTGCAACACGGCCAACGATTTTGCCGTCGCGGTATGCCAGATAGTAAACCGCCTCGCAAAAGTCGAATGCGGGATTCTTGTCGGGCCTGAGGGTATTCACCTCGTCGGTCACCAGAGGTGGCACAAAATACTTGCTGTCGCGGTACAGCGTGTCGATGGGGAAGTGCACAAACTTGAGCAGGTTGCGCTTGGTGGGTTGGATTTCTCGGATTTCTACAGCCATAATCGTGATATGTCGTCTTGTTGGTTTCGTTAGTTAAGGTGGGTCACGCAAACACAACGTTATTCAGCCACCACAGCAGGGCCAGCAGCCCCACCAGGATGAGGTCCAGTTTCAAGAAGAACCATGCGTAATAGCGTCGCTTGGGATCCATGGAGTTGTTGTGCAGGCGTTAATCGGCGTTCTTGGCACGGTCATGGGCCAGGTCATAGCTGATGTTGCCGCCCGGCGTCTTGATGTGCAGGTTGTTGTCGCCGCCCAGCGAGATGCCTGTTGCTGCACCGTTCTTGCCGGCATAGATGGTGAAATACTTGCGGGTACTCTTGTTGAATCCGACTACCGAGCCCTTGGTGTCGAGGAATACGAGATAACGGTCATTCTCGAGCTTGTCCTTGATTTCCTTCATGTTGATAATGGGCTTGTCGTACTGGGTGGGCTTCATCTTCACTTCCTCGCCCTGCTTGAGCTTGTCTATATTCTCAGCATTGTCGTGGTCCCACTTGGCATCGGCGTTTTCCTCTCCAGCCAGGGCTTTCTCCTCTTCTTCCTTGGCCTTGGCCTCTTCCTCGGCATCAATCTCGTCCTGGGTGGCTACACGTATGGCTCCGATGCTTGCTGCCTCCTGCTGCAGGAACCGGCGCTCGGTGCTGCCGGTGCTCTCCAACGGGCCTCGGCTATAGACGTACTGGCGGCCGTCGGTGCGAGACCTGATTTGGCCGTCATAGGTCAGTGTCGTTAACTTCTTGCCATCCACGTCATACAACGCCAGCGTGACGCGTCCGGTATTGCCCTCACCGGCACCCTTCAAGTGATTGAGGAAGGCAAAGTACAGGTACTGCTTGCCCTCGATGCTCACGGCGCGGGGCAGGTTCATGGCGTCGGCAATGAGTGATGAGTTGTCCATGCCGATGATGCGGCCATCGTAGTATTTGGTCTGGCCCAATTCGGTTTTCCACTGGGCACCGTCGCGGGTCAGGGTGTACAGCTTGATGAAGGGGCGGTCGGTATCGTCCTTGTAGGTCACGCCGGCGATGCGCTCGGGAGTATCGGGGTCGGTGCTGTCAAAGCGCACGGCGCAGCCCGTGTAAGCTTTGTCTTCGGCCATGCCGTTGCGGCTCAACTCGGCAGTGAGCACGGCCATCGGGTCCTGACTGCTGTCGGCGACAAGGGCGGCACTGTCGGCCTGTGCCTCGAGACGGTCGTTCTCCTGGCTGTTGCAGTGGCGCAACATGCTCAGTAAGGCGATGGCCAGCACAACAAGCACGACGCCAATCAGGAGGTTGCGGTTGAAGTTGGAACGGCCACCTTCACTATCGTCATCGTCGTCATCGTCTTGGGGTTTGGACTGTTGCCAGGCGTTTACAGGCTGGCGTGCGGCCTGTTGCTGGGCGGCACGGCGCTGTTCGTTATAGGTCTGGCTCTGTTGGGGAGCCCTGGGAGTGATGCGTGTGTGTGAAGGTGGAGTGGGGGTCTCCTCCTGTTCAACGGCCTTGCCGCAGGCGGGGCAAAAAACCGATGTTGCCGGAATCTGCTTGCCGCAATGGGGGCAAGCCATGTCGTTACTCATGCGGTAGCCGCATCGGTTGCAGAAGACTGAACCGTCGGGAACCTCGTGTCCGCAATGTTGACATCTCATAATTTAGCCTATTTTTCGTTAGATTAAACTTTGTTTAAAAATCAAATGGCAAAGGTATTGATTTTACTTCACATAACCACTCCAAATCGCTGGAAAAAACGCCAAAAAATCTCGTTGTGGGCCTGTGCAGGGGGTTATTGCCCCTCCTGGGGCAGTGGCGGGAATGCGGTCGTGTCGACGGGGACTGGCTCGATGAGGTCGCGGTAGAGTTTCAGCGAGTCGCTGGGCATCTGGTCGCTGCCCAGCACCATGGGCATCAGGTCCAGCGTTAGTTCATAGGGCTTGTTGTCGAGCATGTGCTTGGTGCCAAAGGTGTCCATGTCGGGGTTGATGGCATAGAGCAGGTTCAAGACGATGCTCAGGATAAAAGCATACTTGAACAGGAAAAGCAAAGAGCCGCCCATCTTGTCGATAAAGCCCAATTGAACGGCATTCAAGGCACCCTTGAACAGACGCATGAAAAGCCTGATGGCCAGCATTATTATCAAGAAAGCAAAGGCCAGCGACACGGTCTTGACCGTGATGGCCGACAGGGGCCACTGGGCAGCACTGGGCACGATGGCCAGGAACAGGCTTTGAGCCAGGTCGCCACACTTGTAGCACAAGACAATGGCCACCACCCACGAGACAATCGAGGACAATTGCCTGATAAAGCCCTTGCGGTAGCCCAGCACCACGGCACCCAGCACAATCAGAATCAATAAAGTATCAATTAATGTCATGATGATTCTATGAATTTAAATGCTGCAAAGTTACAATAATTTGCGGGGAAATGACTACCTTTGACTCCCGTAATGAAGAACTTGACAATGAATCTGAGAATAGACCCGCCCGAGAAGGTTAACGCAACCATCTCCTTGCCGTCATCCAAGAGCATCTCTAACCGTGCATTGATGATTGCTGCCCTGTGTGGCGGCGAGCCGCAGGTGCTGCATCCAGCCCTGTGCGACGACACAGCGGTGATGGTCGAGGCACTCTCGAGCACCAGCGACGTCATCAATGTGGGAGCGGCAGGTACCGCCATGCGCTTCCTGACAGCCTATTTTGCCACATGTGTCGGGCGAAGCGTCACGCTCGATGGAACAGAGCGCATGCGTGTGCGCCCCATCGCCCCGCTGGTCGAGGCTTTGCGGTCGCTGGGCGCAACAATCGATTATGTGGGAACTGAAGGGTTCCCGCCCTTGAGAATTACCGGTGCAGCGATGCATGGCGGTGATGTGGTGATGGACGGAGGTGTGAGTTCGCAGTTTGTTTCGGCCGTGATGATGATAATGCCCGTCGTGGGCGGTGGCATCATCCATCTTAAGGGGGACATCGTGTCGGCACCCTATATCCACATGACAGCTGCAGTGATGCGCGACATGGGCGCACTGGTCACGGTTAGCGGCAACGACATCAAGGTGGGGCTCGGCTACGATGGCCATGACTGCATCGTCGAGGCCGACTGGAGCGCGGCAGCCCCGTGGTATGCCATTGCTGCTTTGTTGCCGCATGCCAGCCTCACGCTTGAGGGACTGTCGCAGCAAAGCATACAAGGCGATGCTCGCTTGGCCGATATCGCTGGCATGCTGGGCATCGCCTCACGCTTTGATGCCCGTGGCGTGACGCTTGACAACAGCCACTTCATTGGTTGTTGCTGCTCCTGCTTTACCGACATGACAGCCACTCCCGACCTGGCCTTGTCGTGGGCCGTGCTGTTGTGCTTGCTCGAGCGGTCGTTCCGCATGACGGGCGTGCGCACGCTGCGGTACAAGGAGAGCGACCGGCTCGAGGCATTGCGGCTGGAGTTGGGCAAGTTGGGTTATGTGCTGAAAATCGAGAGTGAAGACGCCATCTCGTGGTACGGCGAGCGCGTTCCTGTTACCGTTGAGCCTCCTGTTATCGATACCCATGGCGACCACCGCCTGGCCATGGCGTTGGCACCGGCGGCAATACGTTTCCCGGGTCTGGTAATCGGTGACGCCCAGGTGGTGGACAAGTCCTATCCCGCTTTCTGGCGGCACTTGCGTCAGGCGGGATTTACTATCAGTGAAGTGGCACAATAAATGCGATTCAAGGCGATGAATAGGATAACAAAGTTAATCATCATGCTACTGTTGTCATCACTGCTGGCCCTGCAGGCGGTGGCAAGCCCGGCTGGCGACTGTATCGTCATTATCAGCGACACCCACCTGCTCGCGCCGGGGCTCATGACGCCTGGTGACGCTATCACCCATGCCCACGCTGGCGAGACCAAGATGATGGCGATGGGCGACGAAATCATGTCGGCCATCACCGATAGCATCATTGCCATCAACCCCCGACTGGTGCTGGTCACTGGTGACCTGACCCATAACGGAGAACGCATGAGCCATGAGCGCATGGTGTGGCACCTCGACCGTATGGCTGCCCATGGTATCCAGCCCCTGGTCATCCCTGGCAACCATGACTGTAACAATCCCTATGCGGTTAGCTACGACGGCGACAAAACCTCGCCTGCTGCCACCGTGACCCGCCAGGAGTTTGCGCAGATTTATCGTGATTACGGATACGGCCGAGCATCGTTGCGCGACACGGCATCGTTGAGTTACTGCTGCGAGCCCCTCAATGGCATCGTGATCATCGGCATCGACAGCAACATGGACCAACTGAATGCCCTCAAGAGCAGGGGAGACAGTGTGAACAGCTATCACAATGCCGGCCGTGTCAAGCCCGAAACCCTGCAGTGGGTGGTTGAGCAGGCAGCACGGGCCAAGCGTCAGGGCAAGCAGGTTATTGCCATGATGCATCATCACCTGGTGCCGCATTTCGACCGTGAGGATCAGCTGCTTGGCAACTACATCATCACGGGGCATGACACAGTTGCCATGCAGCTGATGGATGCGGGGATACACGCGATGTTCACGGGGCACCTCCATGTGACCGATGCAGCAGCGCTGTTCAATGCTGGCGGTACCGACAGCATCGTCGAGATTTCCACAGGTTCGGCCATCTGCTATCCGTTTGCCATGCATGTGGCGACAATTGATCGTGACAGGAAGATGCTGGGTGTAGCTACACGTTGGCTCAATTCCACGCCGGCATGCCCCGACCTGCGGGAACAAGGCCGCCATCGCATCGTCAATGCCGCACCCGGCATGGCGTCGATGCTGTCTAACAAGGTGTGGGACAAGCTGGCCGGTCAGATGGGGCAAATCAAGAGAATGCTCGAGATGGGAGGGGGTGAAGCACACCTCCCCGAGACGTCACAACAGGCCTCACAACTGGTGCTGAGGCACTTGGGCGAAGTCTTGTCCAGGACAATGCTTGCCGTTGTTGAGGGTAATGAGAACGAGAAAGACTATGAGTCGATCATCGAGCAGGGGCAGCAGGGTATCCGTGCCATGATAGAGGAAATTATCCCCAGCCAAGCCGGCAATGTGTGGGAATTTTTCATGGACGGGGTGTACCCCAAGCTCGACCCGCTCGTGCGCAGTGTGCTTCAAGACCTCAATGCGGTTGGAACTCCCGGCGAGTCTCGCACCGACGACCTCACCCTTTCAGTCCCGTTGTGAGCGCATAGTGCCGTGGTGGATAGCTGCCTCCTGGCTGCCATTCCACCCAAAGCAGGGTGAAATCACCAGTGGGGGTAGTTATTAGCGAGAAGGCAGCGAGTTTCAAAAATATTGATTACCTTTGCAGCCATTGAAATAAAATCACATAAAATTGAATATGGATAACAAGAAGATTGTTTTAAGCGGAATACGTCCCACGGGCCAGTTGCACTTAGGCAACTATCTGGGAGCGTTGAGTAACTTTGTGAAGATGCAGAACGAGGGCAAGTATGACAGCTATTATTTCATTGCCGACCTGCATGCACTCACTACCAATCCCGACCCCAAGGAACTGCACACCAACGTGCGCCATATCCTGGCCGAGTATCTGGCTGCTGGATTGGATCCCGAAAAATCGACCATCTTTGTGCAGAGCGATGTGCCCGAGGTGAGCGAGATGTACCTGCTGCTTAACATGCACGTGGGCATCGGCGAACTGATGCGCACTGCCGCCTTCAAGGATAAGGCACGCAAAGCCTTGGGTATCACTGCCCCTAACCAGGACAATGACGACGAGGACGTGGCTAAGGAGATCATCGGTGCCAGCACCAACAAGCGCGTGAATGCCGGTCTGTTGACCTATCCTACGCTCATGGCAGTGGACATCCTTATCCAGCGCGCCGACTTTGTGCCCGTTGGCAAGGATCAGGAGCAGCACCTGGAACTCACCCGCAGGTTTGCCCGCCGTTTCAACTCGTTCTACAAGACTGAATACTTCAAGGAGCCGCAGAACTTCAACTTTGGCAGCGCTCCCGTCAAGGTGCCCGGCCTGGACGGCAGCGGCAAAATGGGCAAGAGCGAGGGCAACTGCATCTATCTCGTTGACGATGAGAAAGTTATCCGCAAGAAAGTGATGCGCGCCGTGACCGACGGCGGTCCCACCGAGCCCAACCAGCCCATGGCCGAGGCCGTGCAGAACCTCTTCACCATCCTCAAGCTCGTGGGTACCCCCGACAAGGTGGAGTACTTCACCCAGGCCTACAACAACTGCTCGATACGCTATGGCGACCTCAAGAAGGAGATTGCCGAGGACATCGTGGCCCTGACCACGCCCATCCGCGAGCGCATCCTGGACATCGAGAACGACAGTGACTATCTGCACCGCGTCCTGGAGATGGGTGCCGAGCGTGCACGCGCCCGAGCCAGCAAAACCCTGGCCGACGTGCGTGAAATCATGGGCATCACCAAGTTCTGACAACCCTCTCCCTAAAAGCCCCTAAGGCCCTTAAGGCTCCTAAAAAACACATGAAAGGCTATATAGAGGACAAGGAGTTCGGGAAGATATATGTGGAACTGCGCCGGGGCATGACCTCGGTGCGGTTCACTTATCATGCCGACGGCCAGTTGCTCATGCGGGCACCGCTGGGTGTGGCGGTGGCCGACCTGCAACGCATGGTCGATATCAACCGTGAGCAGTTGCGGCGATTACCGCACCCACAAACGGTGGGGTTTCACGTTGGCCAGGTCATCGAGTGCTACAAGTGCCGTGTGGTCATCGAGTCACAGAGCCGCATGCCAGGCTATATCCTTAACCATTGGGAGGGTGATACGTTGCACCTGCAAGTCCACGAGAGCGCTGACCTTAACGACGAGGGCATCAAGCGCACGATATCCAGCGTCATGGGTCGTGCCATGGAGATCCAGGCCCATGCCGTGTTGTTGCCGTTGGCACGTCAGGTGGCCGATGAACTGGGTGTGGCACCCGCGGGCTTCGAGGTGGGGCGTGGCATGCGCAAGCTGGGGCACTGCACAGCCAAGCGGGTCATTCAGCTCTCCCGCAACCTCATGTTCATGCCCGAGTCGCTTATCCGCTACATCATCTGCCACGAGCTGGCCCATCTCACCCACATGAACCACTCGCCCGAGTTCCATGCCCTGTGCAACCAATACTGCGGCGGCAAGGAAAAAGAACTGGAACGCCAACTGCGCCAGTTCCGCTTCCCCATCCTGAAGTAACTTTTAAACAACGAGTTTTTACGAATTAAACGAACAGTTCCCCATGTGATGTCTTTAATCAAGAATGAAATAAGCCATCAATATAGGAAGCCGAAGAGCCACAATGGGATTTTGTTTCCAATGACATATTCCTCGTCGGCTGCGGCTATATAGCCATTGGCGGCGTCTTTCAGTTGCTTTCTTCCTTTGGAGTGACCACCTACCTCTATAGTATAAGTGTGGTCTATAGTAAAATCGGCTGCCGTCTTGCTGTATTCAATTTGGTGAGACAAGGATAATTGATTCACGAAGAACACCTCGCGTTCGGTGCCAGGATTAACCGCATCTGATAGAGTGTGTAATAAATTGGTATTCTCTATATATATCTTATCGGGTTTCTGCATCCGCTTGACAGTATTGATATCGCTATAAAGCAGATTAATAAGTCGTGCTTCATGCAAATGAATCAAGTATTGCAGCAAGGTGGTGCGTGCAATCCCCGAAATACTTGATAGCTTGGTGGTATCAAGTATATAGGGTAATCCAGAGGACAGCGCAACAAGCAAAGCTTGGATTTTGCGGATGTTGCCTACATCCAAGCTGCGCATCTGAGGTAACTCAGTCTCAATTATCATGTTTACAACATTCTCGATGCGGATGTAATAACTCTCTTTCCCTTCAATCAAAAACGGGTAATAACCCTGCTGCAAGTACTGATTGAATAATGCGACAGGCCTCACTATAGCATTGATTTCGGTGCAAATGTCTTTGCCATGTTTCAAGATGTCGCTAAAGTTCACGACATCAAAATGCTGATGATGGAACATTTCAATGTATTCACGGAAGGACAGTCCTTGCATCTCGTAGGAAATGCAACGGCGCGACAAGTCGGCCTCGCCTTCCATCATGTTCACGAGTGATGATCCACTTAGGACCATGTACAAGTCGGTGAACTCATCGTATGCGTTCTTGATTTCCTGACTCCAGTTCTTGTATTTGTGAACCTCATCAATAAAAAGGTATTTACCACCCATTTTGTGGAACTGCTCAATGAAATCGAGCAACCCATGAGAGGCAAAATAGATGTTGTCAAGACTGACATACAGCACAGTTGACGTGTCGGTTGTGTCAAATGCTTTTAGGATGCGTTGGAGCATCATCGTTGTCTTGCCAACGCCACGCTGACCTTTAATGAGTATCAGGCGATCATTCCAGTTAATCTTATCCATCACCCCCCTGACAAAGTCAAGATTCACGGTCTGTATCCGGTTAAGATGTCGTCTAATTAATTGTTCCATAACAAATGATGTAATGATTAATCGCCTGCAAAGATAGTAAAAACGTTTTGCTTATCAAACAATTCTATGAAAAAACGTTTGATAAGCAAAACATATTTTTTTAAAATCGTTTGATATAAAAAACGATTTTGGCTATTTTTAAGTCGTTTGTGTCTTTAGTGGATGGTGATTTGGGTGGCGCCGAAGCCGTACTCGCGGAAGCTGGCGTCCTGGGCGGTGCAGCGCGGGTAGCGGCGCTTGAGTTCGCTCAACAGATACTGGCGAAGCTTGCCCTCTCCCTTGCCGTGGATGAAGACGATGCGCTGGCCATGCTTGCTCAGGTTGGCGTCCATCACCTCGCGGAACTTGTCCATCTGGTACTCGAGAATGGCGCCGGGCGTCATACCGTTCAGGTTGTCCATCAGTGAGGAGATGTGCAGGTCCTGCACGATGATGCCGTTGTTATCCACCTTCTTTTGCACGGGCTTGCGTTGCGGGCGGTCAAGGCGTTTTTTCTCCTTCATGGCACGCTCGAGTTCGCCGCTGTCGATGTGCATCTGGCGGGCGGGACGGTCGTTGGTCACGATTTCCACAGCGATGACAGGTACATCAAAGTAAGGGTTCTCATGGAAGCAATGCACCTTGTAGAACTTGGTCACGTCGAGGCGTTGCTCGATGAGGGCGGGATTCTTCAGCTTAAAGCCTTTGCCCTGCTTGAAGGCGACATACTGCACGGCGATGTGAGTCATCGCGTTCAAGTCGTCGTGGCCGAATTCCTCGAGCTGCACCTGGATGTTGGGCTCGACGATGCCGTGATAGCGGGTTATCCACTCGCCATCCCCGTCGCCGCGGGTCATGTAGGTGAAATACAGGAAGTAGTTGGAGTCGTTGACCAGCGAGGCATAGAACGTGGTGGTATTCAAGTGCTTGATTTCGCGGGCCTCATAGCCCAGCACGACGTTGAGCACTTCGCCCTCGGGGGTCTCCTCGATGGGCAGGACAGGTTCGGGTGCGGGTTGAGGTCTGGGGGCGGGCTTGTCGGGCTCCACCAGACGGGTGCGGATTTCGAGGGGCCGTTCATAGGCTGAAGCCTTGGTCCCCGCCTGACCCACAACAACCAGGTCGCGCTCCAGTGCGGGACGTTCAAAGCCATCCTCGTCCTCAACATAGACGGTCTTGCCGTCAATTCTGGAAACTCTGCCTCCTCCCACGTCATTGAGGAAGCGCACGATATCGTTAACCTTAACTTTCATTTTGTTTTGTCATTTTTTTGTTTTTAGGCTGCGAAGGTACAAAAAATGCGGCATACGATGAAATAAAGAAGGTATTCCTTGCGTTCCACTTGAAAAACAAAAAACAGATATCAAGATGAAGAAGACCCTACTAATATTGGCATTGATGGTGTCATCGATGACCGCTGTTGCACAAGAAGAGATTCACGTTGCACCGGCACAAGTGAGTGAAGTCGAGGGATTTAATCCTGCATCCAAGCGGGTCTATGCCGAGCTGTCGGCATCGTCCCGACTGTTCAGCAGCAAGGTGAACGTGGCCATCGACTTTGGTCAGAGCACCTCGTGGTTGGGGGCGATGAGCGAGTCGATGATTGTGGATGAAAACGGCAAGGAAATCAAGTTCAACTCGATGATTGACGCGATGAACTATCTGGGCCAATTCGGCTGGAAGTTTGCGCAGGCCTATGTGGTGCCTCATGGCGACAAAGGTGACATCAACGGCACCGTTCACTGGATTCTTTACAAGGACGTTGACGATTACAGCCAGATTACCGAGGGCTTCATCACCAAGCGCCAACAACGCGGCAACTAAGCCCATCCGTGAGAAATGGAAGGGCAATTAATTGGCTGACAATTAATTGTCCTTCCTGTATTTCTTGCCGCTTAACGTGGCGCAGCCTTAGTACTTGTGGTCGGTGTTGTTGAGCTCGTCGGTAGTGATTTTCTTGTGGTCCATTTTGTACCAGCAGTAGGCGATGTAGGCCAGCACAAAGGGCACGAGGATCGACACCACGCTCATCACGGTAAGGGTGAACTCGCTCGACGAGCTGTTGCGCAGCGTGAGTGAACTCTGCACGTCGAGCAGCGAGGGCAGGTAGGCCGTGTTGTTGTAGCCCATGACCCAGAACAAGGTCATGACCACCAGCACAGTGCCAATGCCTGCGGGCCAGATGCCGCATCGATAAACGCCCTTGAGCAACGTCTTGCCAACGCCAAACAGCACCATCACCACGCCCAACAGCAGGATGACGAGAGCCCACCACATGGTGATGTAATTATTCAAGTACTTGTGGGCAATCCACTGCGCGTTGCCACCATCGTCATAGCCCACACCTGGCGAAGTGAGGATGACCACAACAACAGCCAGGAACAGCGGCACGAACACGCCGGCATTGATGAGCAGCAGGTGTCGCTGGCTGGCACCCACCTCCTCGTCATCAATGTTGTTGATAAAGTAGAGCGATGCCAGCGTGCGGGCCAGGAAGAATACCATCACGCCGAACAGCAGACACTTCCAGTTGGCAATGGCTTCCAAACCGTGGCGCGGCCCCCATTGCGAAATAGAGGAGGCTTGCACGTTGAGGATGTTGCTCTTGGTTACCGTGAACTCGGCACCAAAAAACATTGTTGCCACAGCCACACCCAGCAGGACGGGACCCAGGATGCCGTTGATGAGCAGCAGCGTGTCGTAGAAGCGAGAGCCGTAGATGTTGCCGGGCTTGGAGCGGTATTCATAGCTGATGGCTTGAATTACAAAGCTGAACAGGATGAGCATCCACAGCCAGTAGGCTCCGCCAAAGCTGGTGCTGTAGAACAGCGGGAACGAGGCAAAGAACGCACCTCCAAAGGTCACCAGTGTCGTGTAGGTCAGTTCCCACTTGCGTCCCATCGAGTTGATGAGCAACGCGCGCTTGTCGGGCTTGCCATAGTGGATGAGCATCGACTGGCCGCCCTGTACCATGAGCAGGAACACCAGCAATGCACCCAGCACCGACATGATGAGCCACCAGTAATTCTGTAACAATTTGTATGTTGTCATGACTTGGGTCCTCCTTGACTTTAATCGTTAACGGTGTCTAAATCGGTCTGCGACTTCTTGGAAATCTGCTTGCAGATGATGCTGATGTCGGCAATCAGCAATGCGGTGAAAACTACAGCAAAGATCCAGAAGGTAATCTGTACATAGCTTGCGCTCAAGTCGCTGATGGCCACCTTGTTGGGCATTAAGTCCTGGATGGTCCATGGCTGTCGGCCCACCTCGGCAACAATCCAGCCGCTGGCGCTGCACAGGTAGGTCAAGGGCACGGTGATGATGGCCAGGATGTGCCACCACTTGGCCCACTTGGCCTTGTCCAGGATGCCGGGCTTGTACACAAACAGCAGGGCGAGCAGCAGGAACAGCATCAGATAGCCACCCACTGTGACCATGAAGTGGAACGTGTAGAACGTCAATGGCACATTGGGAATGGCCTCCTCGGGCTTGTCAAGATAGGCATAGCCAAAGTGCTTGAAGTCGGCATTGATGGCGTTTTTCAGGCTGTCGGTCACAACCTTGTTGCCGCTGTTCATCGCCGCGCTGTACTGCGAGAGCATCTCCTGCAGCTGCTTACCGCGCTCCATGCGATCGGCATAGGAAACAGTGTTGATTTCATTACCCTGGTTGTCATAGGTCACGCCATTGATGATATCCTCGATGCCGGGTACAAAGGCCTTGAAATCGTGGGTGGCCAGGAACGATAAACCATAGGGGATGCTGATGTCGAACAGGTAGGGGTCCTGGTCATCAAAGGCCTGCTTGGAGGGATTCAGGATGCCAAAGGCCACAATCGACTGCTCGTGCTTGCCCTTGTACAGACCCTCCATCGCCGCCAGTTTCATGGGCTGGTACTTGGCGACGGCAACGGCACTCGTGTCGCCGGTGATCATCGTCATCACGATGCCGATAACGCCCACCCAGGCTCCCACCTTGAGGCTGCGCCAGCAGTGGTCCATGTTACGCTTCTTGAGCATCATCCAGCCGCACACGCCGCATACAAACACGCCGCCCAACGTCCACGCGCTCAGCACCGTGTGCAGGAACTTGCTCACCGCCATGGGCGAGAGGGCAACGGCTGCAAAGCTCGTCATCTCGTTGCGCATGGTGGCGGGGTTGAACTCGCAGCCCGTGGGATACTGCATCCACGCGTTAGCGACAAGAATCCACAGGGCCGACAGGCTTGCGCCAATGGCGGTGAGCCAGGTGGCAGCCAAGTGGAACTTGGGGCTCACCTTCTTCCAGCCGAAGAACATCACGGCGATGAACGTCGATTCCATGAAGAAGGCCAGGATACCCTCGACGGCCAGTGGCGCGCCAAAGATATCGCCCACAAACCAACTGTAGTTGGACCAATTGGTGCCAAACTCAAACTCCAGGATGATGCCAGTAGCAACACCAATGGCGAAGTTCACGCCAAAGATGGTCATCCAGAACTTGGTCGTTGCGAGCCACTTCTCGCTCTTGGTCTTCAGGTAGATTGTCTCCATGACGGCGACGATGATACCAAGGCCCAGTGTCAACGGCACGAACAGCCAGTGGTAGATAGCCGTGAGGGCAAATTGTGCTCGTGACCAGTCAACGACATTGATTAACTCTTCCATACTCAATTGATATTGTTTTAAGTTTATAGTTTAGTCAGGGTCAATAGATGAGATGAGCCCTTAACGTTATAAGGCTCAACGGTCCACCAGTTGATGGCGCACATACTCGGTCTTCTCCTGCTCGCTGTCGCACTTGGTGCTCAGGAAGTTGGGGAAGAAAATCATCTTGATGATGACAAAGAAAATGAATAGCTTGATGCCAATGATGAGCCACAAGGTCTTGCCCACAGTCATGCTGCGGAATCCGTCATAGTACAGATGAAAGACCTGTGACCAGAAACCATGTTTGCTATTGTGGTTCTCACTCATGACGACAAAAAGGTTAAACAATCTACAAAATTAGATAAAAATATTTAATTTCCAAAACAAATGCGGGAATTTTGGTTGAAACCTAAAATTATTTACCTTTGCACTATGAAACTCAAGGAAGCTGTTGAACAACTCAAGAACGGGCTCGCTGACATCACCGAGCCCAGGGAACTCCAGGCGATGATTCGTATCATCTGTGAGGATATCTTTAATTATGACCAAGTGGATGTCGCGTTGCGGCAGGAGAGCGAGTTGCCCGACTTTGCCCCGCAGCGCATTGCCGATGTCATAGCGCGGTTGCGTCGTCACGAGCCGTTGCAATATGTTGTGGGACACGCCCGGTTCCACGGCCACCAGTTCATGGTGACTCCCGCCGTGCTCATCCCGCGTCCCGAGACCGAGCAACTTGTGGACCTCATTGTGGATGAGAATCCCGGCAGCGACCTGCGGGTGCTGGATATGGGCACGGGGAGCGGCTGCATCGCCATCTCGCTGGCCAGGGCGCTGAAGTTTGCCCAGGTCGATGCCTTCGACATCTCGCGTGACGCCCTCGCTGTGGCACGAGAGAACGCCGCTGCGCTCAAGGTCAGGGTGCGCCTGTTCGAGAGCGACATGCTCTCGCCGCAGCCAGCGGCAAGCTATGACATTATCGTGAGCAATCCGCCCTACATCTGCTGGAGCGAGCGTGAGGCCATGGACCGCAACGTCAAGGACTATGAGCCAGGGCAGGCTCTGTTTGTGCCCGACAACGACCCGTTGCTCTTCTACAAGGCGATAGCCCCCTATGCCGCACAATCATTGGAACGCGGTGGCCGCCTGTATCTGGAAATCAATCAGCGGTTCGGCAACGAGGTGAGGCGCCTGCTCGATGATCATGGTTTTGCTCAGGTGCGCATCATCGAGGACAGCTATGGCAAGGTGCGTTTTGCAGCTGCAGTGCTGAGGTGATGTAGGCACCTGGATATGCCACCGCGTGCATGGCTGCTGCCAAGCAACACAACTCAGCTAAGTTAAAAAGGTGTAAAAAACTGCCATTTACCGTTTATTATCTTTAACGGGCTCATTTTGTGTGGCCGTGAAATACTATCTTTACACCCCAAAATGTTGGTCACCTACATTATAAATTAGAAAAAAACCGTTTGTGACCAAATTTTTGTGTAATTTTGCCGTTTGTTATAAAGCAGAAGATTGATACGACGATAATGACAAATAGAATATTGCGGAATACCTTGATGGTAATGGCCTTGATGATGGTGTCATTGCCTGCCTTCGTTTCATGTGGTAAGGACGATGACGACGACAATAGCACTTACACCTATAGCACGAGCGAACAGACGACTCTGGTCACGGGATTTGCTTTGCAGGCCGATGCCGACGTGCTGGCCAATCTGGACTCGGTGCACTTCACCGTGGATTATGACAACGGGTTGATCTATAATGCCGACTCCCTGCCCGTGGGCACCGATGTGTCGTCGCTCAAGGTGACAGTTGATTTCCTTAATAGCGTTAAACTGGCGCAATTCATCATTACAGGAGCCACCCGTCAGGCCGATACGACCATCAACTACTCCTCATCGATGAGCCAGCGTCTCGACTTCACCGGGAAGACTATTCTCAGGGTCACTTCCTTTGATGAAACCCGTGAGAAGGACTACGAGGTCAGGGTCCTTGTCCACAAGGTGAATCCCGATTCTCTCATTTGGCCCATGTCGTGGCGTCAGGAGATGCCTGGCTATCGTGTCAACTTGGTCGGTCACAAGGCCGTGAGCCAAGGCAACATGTACCGCATCATGACCTATAACGGCAGCCAGAGCGTGTTGTGGACGGCAACAGATCCCAGCCAAAGCACCTGGAACAGGCAGAATCTGAGCTTGCCGTTCATTCCTCAAATCTCCTCGCTCAGCTCGACAGATGGAGCCCTGTTCATTCTTGATGCCGACGGCGTGCTCTACACCTCGGTCGACGGCATGGAGTGGACATCCTGCGGTGTGATATGGCACAGCATTTTAGGCTCTTATGATAACCGCATCTTGGGCGTGGTGAAAGGCGAAGATGGCTATTACCACGACGAGTATCCGCACACCGACGGATTTGAAATCACCAAGGTAGAGAATGGCTTCCCCGTGGAGCATGCGTCCAATATGGTCGAGACCAGCAACACGTGGACCGCCTCGCAGCAATCATTCATCGTGGGCGGCATCGACAGCGAGGGCAACCTGTTGAATAATGTGTGGGGATATGACGGCTCCAGCTGGGGCAAGATCAACAACACCCACGGCACTGCCTTGCCCGCACTGGCCGACGCGACCTTGTTCCCCTATTACACCTACAGGACCTTGAAGGGTGTGCGCCGCTATGGCCGCCAGTTGACTTGGTATATCATGGGCGGCCGGCTGGCCAATGGCAAACTCAATGGCGAAATCTACCTGTCCAGCACCCAGGGTGTCACTTGGACCCAGAATGCCGATGCGATTGCCCAGCCCAGCCACATGGCCAAGTTCTATGGTGCCCAGGCCTTTGTGCAGGACGAGACGATCTCTCGTTCTGGAGCCAATTATGTGCCGCTCCGCACCCAGACCTTGGTCGACTCGTGGGAGTGCCCCTACATATACCTGTTTGGCGGTTACAACGAGCAGGATGTGCTGTTGCCCTATGTGTGGCGCGGTGTGTATGTCCGCATGACCAATTACCCGCTTTATTGATCCCGACACCCCTGAAATGAAGAAATCACTGCTCATAGTGTTGTTGTTGCTCGTTGCTGTGTTGCCCGCAGTGGCTCAGCAGTACAAGTATGAGGTGGGTCCGTATCTGGGCATGACCGGATATCTTGGGGAGGCCAACAATAGCAACGTGTTTAAGCATCCCAGCGTGACAGTCGGAGGCCTGTTCCGCTACGCCCACAACAGCCGATGGGCATTCAAGGCCAACCTGAACTATGCCAACATCCGTGGCGACAGCATGTATGATGAGTCGTGGTATCCCGATGGAGCCAATTACAAGTTCTCGTCGAGTCTCATCGACCTGGGTTTGACGGCCGAATTCAATTTCCTGAACTACGGTCGTGGACCGGCCTACAAGAAATATAAACCCATCTCGCCCTATATGGTGGCCGGAGTGGGATTTGTCTTTGCCATCTGCAACGGGCACAATCAGGCATCGTTCACCATCCCTCTGGGTATCGGTGTGAAATACAAGTTCAAAGACCGATTGAATTTAGGATTTGAATTTACCATGCGCAAGGAGTTCAGCGACCGCATCGATGGCCTGAGCGACTTGTTCGACATCAAGCACTCGTTTGCCAAGAACACCGACTGGTACTCGTTCGCCCAGTTCTCGGTAACCTATGAGTTCGGTAAGCGGTGCATCAAGTGTAACTATATTGAATGATAGAACGCATGACAACACTTAGCGACAAAATACAACAGCTCGACCAGGCGCGCATCCCGCGCCATGTCGCCATCATCATGGACGGCAATGGCCGATGGGCCAAGCAGCACGGGCAGGAACGCAGTTTCGGCCACGAGAACGGCGTGTCCACCGTGCGTCAGGTCACCGAGATTGCCAGCGAGGTGGGTGTGAAGTTTCTCACGCTCTACACGTTCTCGACCGAGAACTGGGATCGTCCCCAGGACGAGGTGGACGCCTTGATGAACCTCATCGTGGTGAGCATCGAGAAGCAGACCCCTGACTTGATCAAGAACAACGTGCGCCTTACAACCATCGGCGACATGGAGCGAATGCCTGCATTTGCCGCCAACCGCCTGCGCAAGTGTATGCAGGACACTGGGCACTGCACAGGGCTGGTGCTGTGCTTGGCGCTGAGTTACTCATCGCGTTGGGAAATCCTCGAGGCCTGCCGCAAGATGGCTCGCGAGGCTGCCGGTGGAAGGCTCAATCCCGATGACATCGACGACGCGATGCTGTCGGCCCACCTGGCCACGTGCGACATGCCCGACCCCGACCTGCTCATCCGCACGGGCGGTGACCTGCGAGTGAGCAACTATCTGTTGTGGCAGATTGCCTATAGTGAGCTTTTCTTCACTTCAAAATACTGGCCCGATTTTACCAAGGAGGACTTTGTTGACGCCATTGCCGATTTCCAGGCCCGTGAGCGTCGTTATGGTAAAACGAGTGAACAGGTTAACCAAGATCATGAAGCGTAAATATTCAATGAAGAGTTTCAAGCACATCATATCAACGTTGACACTCGCGGCCGCGGCATTGTTGCCGACGGCTGCCCTCGCGCAGGAGACACGCACGGTCAACGATACCATCTATAATCCCAAAATCGTTTTCACGGCTTCGCCCACCCAGTATGAGATTGCAGGCATCCGTGTCGAGGGTGTGGATAACTATGACGAGAACATCATCATCGGATACTCGGGCTTGAGCATTGGCCAACGCATCGATATCCCTGGTGATGACATCAAGTCGGCCGCCAAGCGTTTCTGGCGTCAGGGACTCTTCTCCAAGGTGCAGATCCTTGTTGAGAAAATCTATCAAGATCAAGCCTGGCTGGTGTTTAACCTGCGCCAGCAACCCCGCGTGTCACAGGTTAACTACAATGGCATGAAGGGTGGCGAGAAAAAGGACATCATGGAACGCCTGGGTTTCCAGCCCGGCAGCCAGATGACCCCTAACATCGCCGACCGCATCAAGATTATCGTCGAGAAGTATTACGCCAACAAGGGCTTTGGCCAGGCGACTTGCGAGGTGGAGCAGATTCCCGACCTGAGCAAGCAGAACGAGGTGATTGTGAACATCAATGTTGACAAGCACGAGAAAATCAAGGTCCACAAGATCTACATCGACGGCAACGAGGTGCTGAGCGACAGCAAGCTCAAGCGCACGATGAAAAAGACCAACGAGAAGAAAAGCCTATGGAAGATTTTCTCTCAAAAGAAGTTTGTCCAGAGCGATTATGAGGCCGATAAGCAACTCATCATTGACAAGTATAACGAGAAGGGCTACCGCGATGCCGTCATCGTGAGCGACAGCGTGGTTCCCCACGACGAGAAGACGGTCGACGTTTACCTCAAGGTGGACGAGGGCAAGAAGTATTACATCTCCGACATCACCTGGGTGGGCAACACGGTCTATCCGTCGGTGATTCTTGACGAGGTGCTCGGCATCAAGAAGGGTGACGTCTATAACCAGAAACTGTTGACCAAGCGCACCCAGGAGGACGATGACGCCGTGTCCAACCTCTACCTGAACAATGGTTACCTCTTCTACCAGCTCATCCCCATCGAGAGCAAGATCGAGGGCGACAGCATCGACTTGGAACTGCGCATGTATGAGGGTAAGCAGGCCCGCATCAACAAGGTGGTCATCAATGGTAACGACCGCCTGTACGAGAAGGTGGTGCGCCGTGAGCTGCGTGTGCGCCCCGGCGACCTGTTCTCCAAGGAGGACCTCATGCGCTCGGCACGCGAGATTGCCCAGACCGGCCACTTCGACCCCGAGAAGATGGACATCCGTCCCGAAGCCAATGCCGACAACGGCACCGTGGACATTATCCTTAACCTCGAGAGCAAGGCCAACGACCAGGTCGAGCTGAGTGCCGGCTGGGGCCAGACCGGAGTCATCCTCAAGGCATCACTCAAGTTCACCAATTTCTCGATGCAGAACCTGCTGCACCCGTCATCCTACAAGGGGCTCATCCCGCAGGGAGAGGGGCAGACCTTTACCATCAGTGCCCAGACCAACGCCAAGTACTATCAGGCCTACAGTGTGTCGTTCCTTGACCCGTGGTTTGGCGGCAAGCGTCCCAACTCGCTGTCGGTATCGGCATTCTACAGCCGCCAGACGGGTATCAACTCGTCCTACTATAACCAGTTGTACCAGAATGCCATGTACAACTATGCCAACTCGATGTACGGCTACGGAGGATATGGATATGGTTACGGTTACGGTGGTTACAGCGGTTACAATTACTACGAGAACGCCTACGACCCCAACAAGTACCTGCAGATGGCCGGTGTGACCGTGGGCTTCGGTAAGCGACTGAAGTGGCCCGACGACTACTTCACTTTCATGGCCTCGTTGAGCTACCAGTGGTACAGCCTCAAGAACTGGGAGTACCTATATTATATGAAGAACGGTGTGTCCAACTCGTTTGTGCTGGGATTGACCCTGTCGCGCAGCAGTATCGACAACCCGCTCTACACCCGCAAGGGCAGCACCTTTACCTTGAGTTTCAACGCCACGCCGCCTGCCAGCCTGTTTGGCAAGAAGAACTGGGAGGCATTGAGCAAGAGCAACACCGAGGCCGACAAGAAGCAACTCTACAAGTGGATCGAGTACTGGAAACTCAAGTTCCAGGCCCGCACCTACACGCCGCTCACCGATCCCGATGGCCGTTGGACCCTGGTGCTGATGACCCGTGCTGACTTCGGTCTGTTGGGCAGCTGGAACAAGTGGTTGAAGTCGCCGTTCGAGACCTTCTATGTGGGCGGTGACGGCATGTCGGGCTCTTACACCTATGCCACCGAGACCATTGCCCTGCGCGGTTATGAGAACGGTGTGTTCACCCCCTATGGCAGTGAGGGTTATGCCTACGACCGCTTTGCTATTGAGCTGCACTTCCCGCTGATGCTGTCACAGAGTGCGACCATCTATCCGCTTGTCTTCATCGAGGGTGGTAACGCCTGGACCCACGTCAGGGACTTCAACCCGTTCAACATCAAGCGTTCGGCAGGTGTGGGTGCCCGCATCTTCCTGCCCATGATTGGTATGATGGGTATTGACTGGGGTTACGGTTTTGACACGGTATATGGCGAGAAGGGAGGCAGCAACTTCCACTTTGTGCTCGGCCAGGAATTTTAATGATTTTAACTTAACGGAATAAACGATTTGCAACGATTGCAGTCTAAAAGTCGCAATACACAAACAATATTTAATAAATGTAATGAAGAATATGAAACGGATAGCTTTGATCGCAGTTGCACTGGTCGCTGGATTTATGGCGGCCCATGCGCAGAAGTTCGCGTTGATGGACATGGAATATGTCCTCAAGAACATCCCCGCCTATGAGATGGCCAACGAGCAGTTGAACCAGGTGTCACAGCGCTGGCAGCGTGAGGTGGACGAGCTCAAGAAGGAGGCCGATACCATGTACAAGAACTATCAGGCCGACATGGTCTTCCTGACCGACGACCAGAAGAAGAAGAAAGAGGCCGAGATCACCGAGAAGGAGAAAGAGGCCCAGCAGCTGCAGTACAAGTACTTCGGCCCGCAGGGTGAACTTTTCAAGAAGCGTCAGTCGCTCATCAAGCCCATTCAGGATGATATCTACAACGCCTGCAAGAAGGTGTGTGATGAGCGTGGCTTCCAGGTCATCTTTGACCGCGCCAGCAGTCAGAGCATCATCTTTGCCTCACCGCGCATCGACGTGAGCAACGAGATCCTCGAGAAGATGGGTTACAAGTAAGACCCACCCAGGTTGGACACATAGTTGAAGTGAATCATTGAGAAAATAATAATAACAAACGAAATCATTTTTAGACATGTTTAAAAGATTTATGCTCTTAGCCGTTACGGCTACTATGATGTGCTTTGCAGCACAAGCTCAGAAATTCGGTTACGTCAATACCAGCGAGATTTTCAACGTCATGCCCGAGAAGGCAACGGCCGAGAATACCCTCAAGACGGTGAGCGACAAGTATGAGGCCGAATTCAAGAACTTGCAGGATGCCTTCCAGAAGAAGATGGCCGACTATGAGGCTGCCGACAAGGATGCCACCACCCCCCAAGCCATCAAGGACCGTCACAACCAGGAGCTGCAGGATGACTACATGAAGATTCAGAACTTCCAGCAGACTGCTTCGCAGGACTTGCAGCGTCAGCAGGAGACCTTGCTTGCCCCGATTACCCAAAAGCTGCAGAATGCTATCCAGGCCGTTGGCGCCGAGGGTGGTTTCACCTTCATCTTTGACCAGGCTGCCGGTTCAATCATCTATACCGGTACCAATGCCGAGGACGTCAGTGCCAAGGTGAAAGCCAAATTGGGTATCAAGTAATCATCACGATACATTTTTAAGATGCTAATCCCCTTGTAGGCTTGCTCGCCCGCAGGGGATTTCATTTTTTTCAGCGCCACATCGTGGAGAAATCAAAAAAAGTCTCTACCTTTGTTTCCTCTAATTATTAATAATGTGAATTATCTAAACCGATCCAAGTGATATGAAACGAATTCTCATGATTGTTGTAGCTCTGTTGCCGCTCGTGCTTATGGCTCAGGCCAGAATAGGCATCGTGAACTCGCAGCAGTTGTTTGACCTCATGCCCGAGAAGGCGGCTGCCGAGGCCCAGCTCAAGGCCTTGAGCGACAGGTATCATGCCGAGTATGATATGCTCAGGGGCGAGTTTGACAAGAAATATGCCGATTACCAGACAATCGCTGCCGACCCCTCCACTCCCGAGGCCATCAGGGAGCGCCGCGTGCAGGAGCTCCAGGAGAGCGACAAGAAGATGCGTGAATTTGAGCGCCGCGCGGCCGATGATATCGCCGCCCAGCGAACCATCTTGACACAGCCCATCACCGACCGCATCCAGGCCGCCATCCGCACCGTGGGTGCGCAGGGTGCCTTTGACCTGGTGCTCGACACCGCAGTCACGCCCGTTGCCTACGCCGGTCCCACAACTATCGATGTCACCAATATGGTGAAAGCCATTTTGGGCTTGAAGTAATGTCTTGAGGATAGCACATAAAATGAAAAAACCCGTTTCAAGCGAAACGGGTTTTTTCATTACCGCAGGGTGGAAGATGGGGCTCGAACCCACGACCTTCGGAACCACAATCCGACGCTCTAACCAGCTGAGCTACGTCCACCATGTATAGCGTTTTCTTTCAAATGCGGGTGCAAAGATAATACCAATTTTGTTCCTGTGCAAGTATATCCTCAAAAAAAACTTGATTTTTTCTTCAACGCGAGGTCAACACGAGGTCATTAGTAGTGGAGGTGTTCACACTGGAGCACCCCGGCATCAGTGTTCCTCGATAATGGCTGGGGCAATGCGGTCGCTGCCCTTGACAAACGTTCCCATTGAGAACACGCTGCGCAAGTTGATGTCGCTGTCGAGCAGCAGGATGTCGGCATCCTTGCCGCGTTGCAGCGACCCCTTGCGGTCATAGATGCCCATGATGCGGGCGGGTGTCTCGCTGGCCATGCGTACGGCATCCTGCAGCGGCACGTCCACCACGCGCACCATCGTCTTGACGAGGCGGTCCATGGTGGCGATGCTTCCGGCCAGGGCGCTGCGGTCCGACAACTTGCACACGCCATCCTCGATGATTACACGGGGGTCAAATGCGTGTTCGCTGTCGCTATCGGTCACGGCGAGGGCATCGGTACACAGGGCTGTGTGTTCAACACCCTTGATGTGGTAGACAAGGTTGAGCAGGGTAGAGGGCACATGGATGCCGTCGGCAATCACCTCGACAGCCATGTCCTCGAGCAGATAAACGCTCTCGACTGTGCCGGCGTGCTTAAACTCGCGCACGTTGTGAAATCCGGGCATGCCGTTATAGAAATGTGTGGCCAGCGTGTAGCCTGCATCCCATGCCGCCTTGACATGGGGGTACTCGGCGGCAGTGTGGCCTATGGCGGCAACAATGCCCTTGCCGGTGATGTACTTTCCCATCTCCACGGCTCCGGGTAGCTCGGGAGCCGTGTCCCAGCGGCGCATGCACTCAAAGTCCTCAACAATGTGGACATACTCGTTAACGTCGGGAATGCGGATGACCTCGGGCATCTGGGCCCCGGCCTTGCTGGGGTTGAAGTAGGGTCCCTCCATGTGCATCCCCATGATGGTGGATCCGGGCTCCTGCATGAGCTCGTCGCACGTCTGGCAAGCCTTTTCCATCATGTCGATGGGAGATGATGAGAGTGTCGCATAGATGGCCGTCGTGCCGTGTCGCAAGTGGGTCTGGGCGATAGTTTCGAAAGCCTCGCGTGTGCACTCCTGGAAATCGCTGCCTCCTCCGCCATGGCAATGCAGATCAATGCCACCGGGCACCACGTGCATGCCGTGGGCATCGATAGCCTTGTCCATGCCTTCAAGCAGGCGGCTGCTCTTGCTCACTTCCTTGATGCGGCTGCCCTCGATAATGACCGAGCCGCCGTTGATCCATCCCTCGGGCGTGAGTACGTGGCCGTTGTAAATCTGAGTCAACATTCCCAATCTCTTTTATCCTTATTCCGGTGCTTAGCCCCCTGAGTATCGGTTACTAATCGCTACTGTAAAACTACAATAATGTAATACTTACTTGAATTGCAAATATACGGCAATTTTCATTAGGTTGTACACGGGGTATACGTTTTTTTTGATTTATTGACAAAAGTTTTGGATATTATCCGCTTTGGCCTCAGTTGCTGATCATGTCGGGCCGTCATTCTTATTCAAGTTAAAAGATTAGAAGATGTTAAAAACCCATAGTTTTTGCTTAAAAATGGCCTAAACAGGAGAAAAGATTAAGGTGAAATCCGAAAAAAATGCTATCTTTGCATTTAAATTAAGAAGAAAACAACATGGACGTCAAGAAAGTCTTATTTATATCGCAGGAGATTGCGCCTTATGTGCCCGAAAACCGTTTGTCGCTCATGGGCAGGATATTACCTCAAGGTATCAAGGAGCGTGGATTGGAAGAGCGCACTTTCATGCCCAAGTATGGTATGATAGCCGAGCGCAGCAACCAGTTGCATGAGATGATCAGGCTATCAGGAATGAATGTGATTATCGATGACACCGATCACCCCCTGATTATCAAAGTGGCCACCTTGGTACAGGCTCATTTCCAGGTATATTTCATCTATAATGAGGATTATTTTGCCAGCAACCGCATCGACGATCTGGAGATGAACTGCTCACCCCAGGACAACGACGAGCGCAGCATGTTCTTTGTCCGTGCGGTCATCGAGTCGATCCGCAAGATGCGCTGGGTGCCCGATATCATTCAGTGCACCGGATGGATCTCAGCATTGGCACCGGTTTACATCCGCACGCTCTATGGCGATGACCCCTCGTTCAGGGATGCCAAGATTGTGACTGCCTTGTTTAATGACTCGATACCAGGACCGCTGGATGTCCGCCTGAGCGAGAAGATGCATCAGGACGGTATTCCCAAGAATGCCTTGAAGCCCATTGCCGGCAAGGAGCTGACCTATGAGGACTTGATGGCCTATTCAGTCAAGTACAGCGATGCCGTGATTGAGTGCCAGGAAGGCGTCAGCGATAAGGTGCTCGAGGCTGCCGGCTCGCTCCCCAGGCTGCAATTCATTGATGACGAGGACGCCAGCAAGGTGATCTCATTCTACGAGTCTCTGTAAAAAAGGGGCGTAGTCAACAAGCAATTCACAACATTTATTTTTCTGTATTCTTCAATCGTTTTCATCATTTCGAGAATATGAAACAATTCTTAAATGTGATACTGGCAGCTGCCGTGCTGCTCGTCTTGCATGCATGCACCGACGAGACGATCGGCGTGAGCATCACCGATGGCGTGTCGTCGATTATCGAGGACTCCTCATTTGTGATTACGGGACAATCGGTGCGCAACGACCGCGTGCAGATGCGCACAAGCACCAAGATGCTGGGCTCGCTGCAAGCCGAGGGCTACGGCAGCCTCACGGCCGAGGCCGTGACCATGTGGATGCCATCTATCTCGATTGACACGGCGGGCGTTACGGCCGACATGATTGACTCGTGCCGCTTGAAGCTGCGTTTGCCCTACAGCAACGGCTACACCGGCGACTCCTTGGCCCCCATGAGATTGAACGTGTATCGACTCAACAAGCCGCTGCCAAGCCCCATCTACAGCGATTTTGATCCTATTGATTACTACAACAGTGAGGATTTGCTGGCATCAGAGTCCTATTCGCCCTCATCGGGCTGGATGGAGGTCTCGACGTCCTATGTGACGGGTACCAGCCAGTATGATACCGTGCGAGTGATCTCGGTGCCCATGCCAGTGGAATTGGGACGCGAAATGTTCAATGCCTACGTCAGCAATCCTGAGCGCTTTGCCAGCCCCAGGGCCTTTGCCGAGGTGTTCCCCGGAATCTATATCAACAACAGCTATGGCAGTGGCCATGTGCTCAACATCAAGGCGACCGAGCTCGACGTGTATTATCGCCAGCGTAGCTACAAGGATGATGGCACCGACACTATCTACAATAAAGCGCAATCCTATCTGGCGTCCACGCCCGAGGTGATTTCCAATAACATCATCCAGTATCAAGTTGATGATGCCGTCACTGCGATGGTCAACAATGGTGAAGCCATGATTGTGGCCCCTGCAGGATATGAAGTGCAGATGAGATTTCCGATACAGGACATCATCGACAGGTTCCATGCCAATGTGGGCACTAACCAGGCGGTCATCAATAATCTGACCTTAACCTTGCCGGTGAGCGTGCCTCTTACCGAGTACAACATCCAACCGCCCACCTATCTGCTCATGGTCAAGACTTCCAAGAAGGATCAGTTCATCAATGGCGATAGTCTTGCCAACAACAAGGACTCGTTCTATGCCATCTATGATGCGTCAAGCAAGGAGTATGTCTTCACAGGCCTGCGCAACTATGTGCTCAATATCATCAGTAACCAGGGCGGCATTGCTACCGAGGACGATTTCAACTTCACCATCACCCCTGTTGACGTGACCAATTACGTCTACACGTCGTCCTATTACTATGGCGGGACCACGTCCACAGTGACCAAGATTTCACCCATGGTATCCCGTCCGGCCATAGCCAGGTTGATGCTCGACAAGGCCAAAATCAAGATAACCTACAGCAAACAAATTGTTGACTAAAGTTTGTTGGTTTAGAAAAATAGTGCTACCTTTGCACCCGCATTGCAAATAATCGCAGTGCACCAAGCCGCAATAGCTCAGTTGGTAGAGCATTTCATTCGTAACGAAAAGGTCGCGGGTTCGAGTCCCGCTCGCGGCTCGACCATTAAAAGACGGGAAGACTAATCACGGTTTTCCCGTCTTTAAATATATATAAAAAGGAAATTGACATGGAAATCAGTGTTAAAGACTATATGGAGCGTCAGCCCGGCAACCCCAAGGTGGCCGAGACCGACCAGTACTACCTGTGGATTGCATTGAGGCTGGCCAAATTGTGGGACGAGTCGCCGTGGTTGCGGCAGTTGGATGACGATGTGCGCCGCGACGTGGTGCTTGCTGTGACCGGCTATTTCCAGGATGTGGTTGCCGACGGCGGCTTGTGGCGGTCGTTCACGCTCCTGCACAACGACAGGCATGGTGCTCCTGTCCCTCATTACGGACGGGCCGAAGACTATGTGGACTATGAACTGAACCGTGACGATGTGCGCTATGTTATCTGGTGGTCGATAGCAGGCGAGGCGGGTCCAGAGGCCCTTGACCCGCAGAGTGCCGAACTGGATGCCCTGACAACGGCATTCTACATGCTACTCGATGAGGAATATGAACAGGCACCGGTGCCGCGCCAGTTCTGCATCGCGGCCCAAGTGGACCTGGACAATCCCATGGATGCCCAGCGTGTCTATGATTATGCCTATTGGCTCTATTGGCGCAGCTTCTTGTTGCGCCCGTCATCCCAAGCGGTGATGGCACGAGCCATGCCTCAGGCCCATGCCATCATAGCCCGTGCTGGCGATGCCGATGCGCGCCCGCTGCTGCAGGAACTCAACGAGCAGCTGATGTCTACCGAGCCAGCAGGCCCCATCCCCTTGACCACAGCCCAGTGGCTTCGCCTTATCATCGACGAGAAAATGCCCTGACAGGCTAAACCACATTGCAGATATACTATTGACACGAGCGCGTCTCCCTGCTGGATGGCGCGCTCGTGCCTTGATGCGTTGTAATGTGGATTTAAGCCAATCCCTTACCGTGGCAGTTCTTGTACTTCTTGCCGCTGCCGCAGGGGCAGGGATCGTTACGGCCAATCTTTGGGCCCTCGTTGCGGATGGGTCCAGTGGGACCTTGCGGACGTGGGCCAACGGGAGCTGCGTTAGGACGGCTGGGGTCGGGCTCTCCGCCACGGCTCTCGCTGTAGCGTTGCTGGCGCGGTTGCGGCTCACGGTCCTGCACATTCTGTTGGGGCGGAGCCTCGGGAATCTGGCCACGCATGAGGATGGCGATCGACTTGCCGTTCATGATGCCTACCATCTGCTTAAACATGTTGAAGGCCTCGGTCTTGTAGATCACGAGCGGGTCTTTCTGCTCATAGCTGGCGTTCTGCACACTCTGGCGCAACTGGTCCATCTCACGCAGGTGCTCTTTCCAGTTCTCGTCGATGGTGAGCAGCATCACGGCCTTTTGCCAGGACTTGGTGAGGCACTTGCAGTGGGTTTCGGCGGCTTCCTTGATGTCGATGACGATGCCATAGGTGCGCTTGCCGTCGGTGATGGGCACGCGGATCAAGCCTTGCGGTTCCATGCCATTGGCAATCTGGTCGGCAACGATATTCTGGATGATGGGATCGGCGACTTCACTCAGGCGCTCCATCTTGCGGTTGAAGGTCTTGAGCACGGCATCATACAGGATATCCTGCTTCTTGCCATCGTCCATGCGACGGTATTCCTCCTCGTTGAACGGGGTCTCGATGGCATAAGTCTTGAGGACATTGATCTTGAAGTCCTCATAGTCGTCGGCACCATACCTGTCAACGATGTCCTCCACGCTGTCATACAAGGTGTTGATGATGTCCAGACCGATGCGCTCACCGATGAGTGCGTGGTGGCGGCGGGTGTAGATCACCTTGCGCTGGGCGTTCATTACATCGTCATACTCGAGCAGGTGCTTGCGGATACCGAAGTTGTTCTCCTCGACTCGCTTCTGGGCGTTCTCGATGCTCTTGGTCACCATGTTGCTCTCGATGGCCTCGCCGTCCTTGAGCCCCAGGCGGTCGAGCGTCTTGACAACGCTCTCGCTGGCGAACAGACGCATCAGCTTGTCCTCGAACGATACAAAGAATACCGAGGAACCCGGGTCTCCCTGACGACCGGCACGGCCTCGCAGCTGGCGGTCTACACGGCGTGACTCGTGGCGCTCGGTACCGATGATGGCAAGACCTCCGGCCTCCTTAACAGCGGGCGAGAGCTTGATATCGGTACCACGACCGGCCATGTTGGTGGCGATGGTCACGACACCCTTGCCGTCGATTGACTGACCGGCCTGGGCGACGATGTCGGCCTCCTTCTGGTGCAACTTGGCGTTGAGCACGTTGTGCGGGATGTGGCGCAAGTTGAGCATGCGGCTCAGCATCTCACTGATCTCAACGCTCGTGGTACCCACCAGGGTGGGGCGGCCAGAGTTGCGCATGGCCTCAATCTCGGCGATGACGGCATTGAATTTCTCCTTCTGCGTCTTGTAGACGCGGTCGGCCATATCGTTGCGGATCACGGGCTTGTTGGTGGGGATGGTCACCACATCCAGCTTGTAGATGTCCCAGAACTCACCAGCCTCGGTCTCGGCAGTACCGGTCATACCGGCCAGCTTGTGATACATGCGGAAGTAGTTCTGCAGCGTGATTGTTGCAAAGGTCTGTGTGGCAGCCTCGACTTTCACTCCTTCCTTGGCCTCGATGGCCTGGTGCAGACCATCGCTGTAGCGACGACCCTCCATCACGCGGCCCGTTTGCTCATCGACGATCTTGACCTCGCCGTTCTCGGTGACGATGTACTCGTCGTCGCGGTTGAACAGGGTGTAGGCCTTCAGGAGCTGGGTCACTGTGTGCACGCGCTCGGCCTTGACCGAGTAGTTGGCGAGCAGTTCGTCTTTCTTGTTGGTCTTTTCCTCGTCGGAGAGGGGCTCGTTGGTCACTGCCGACAGTTGGGCGGCGATATCGGGCAGGATGAAGAATTCGGGATCGTCGGTGCCGCGGGTGAGCACGTCGATACCCTTATCGGTCATCTCGACGGTATTGTTTTTCTCGTCGATGATGAAGAACAGGGGATCGGTAACGGTGGGCATCTCGCGGTTGTTGTCCTGCATGTAGAAGGCCTCGGTCTTGAGCATGGCGTTCTTGACGCCCTCTTCACTCAGGTACTTGATCAACGGCTTGTACTTGGGCAGGCCCTTGAAGGCGCGGAACAGCCTCAACGTACCCTCCTTGACGGTCTCCTGGTCGTCGCTGGCCATCATCTTCTTGGCGTCGGCCAGCAGACCGGTCACCAGTTGGCGCTGGGCGTTGTACACGCGCTCCACGTTGGACTTGAAGTCGTTGAACATCTGGTCCTCACCCTTGGGCACGGGACCCGAAATAATCAACGGGGTACGGGCATCATCGATGAGCACACTGTCGACCTCATCGACGATGGCGAAATTGTGGGGACGCTGTACCATGTCCTCGGGGCGCATCGCCATATTGTCGCGCAGGTAGTCGAAGCCAAACTCGCTGTTGGTGCCGAAGGTGATGTCGCAGTTATAGGCGTTGCGGCGTTCGGTTGAGTTGGGCTCGGTCTTGTCGATACACGACACGGTCATGCCGTGGAACATGTACAACGGGCCCATCCACTCGCTATCACGCTTGGCCAGGTAGTCGTTGACGGTTACCACGTGCACGCCATTACCGGTCAAACCGTTCAGGAACACGGGCAGGGTCGCTACCAGGGTCTTACCTTCACCCGTCGCCATCTCGGCAATCTTGCCCTGGTGCAGCACGATACCACCTATCAGCTGCACGTCATAGTGCACCATGTCCCAGGTGATCTCGTTGCCACCGGCAATCCAGTGATTCTTCCAGATGGCTTTGTCGCCGTCGATGCTCACAAAGTCCTTGCCCTGGGCAGCCAGGTCGCGGTCGAGCTGGGTGGCGGTCACGGTGATGGTCTCGTTCTGGGCAAAGCGGCGTGCCGTCGACTTGACGATGGCAAACACGGTGGGCAACACCTCGTTGAGCTTGTCCTCCAGCACGTCGAGGATCTCCTTCTGGATATCATCGACCTTCTTCCACAGCGGCTCGCGCTCCTCATAGTCGAGGGTCTCGATTTCGGCCTTGATGCGGTCGATCTCGTCGCGCTTGTCTTTTACCGAGTCGTTGAGTTGCTGACGGATGTCGGCGGTGCGCTGGCGCAGTGCGTCAATGTCCAGCGCGTCAATCTCGGGATAAATCGCTTTGATTTGGTTGACAATAGGGGTGATCTTCTTCAGGTCACGCGTTGACTTATTGCCAAACATTGATTTCAAAATGTCACTAAGTCCCATTTCTTGGATTCTTGTTCTATGATTTTATGATTTGATTTTGTTGTCTAAACTGCAAAGATACACCTTTTTAGCCGATTGTGGGCTATCAAACAGGCATAAATCGCCACTTGGTGTAGAAAAATGGCGGTTTTGGTTGGCAGGATTCAGTTTGGAAAAGATGAATTCCCCGCAACCAATTCCTACTTGGTTGTTGTGGGGCCGCGGGTGGTCTGGCTGGTCAGCAGCACGTTGGCCAGCGAACGGGTGACCAATGCGGCCATCAGGGGGAAGAAGGCAATGTTGCCCACTTGGGGCTGCCACGGCCATGCCAGCATGAGCAGTGCGATGGCGAGGGCGTTCAAGGCATGTAGCCAGCGGGCGGCATTGCGGGCCTTCTTGAACCAGGGCAGCACTGCCAGCAACAGCAACAGCGGGTGCAGCCACACGATGTTGATATTGGGCGAGGTGGCCTCGTGGGTCGAGAAGCAGATGAGGAAAAACAGAATGCAGCCTGCCACGCCTCCCGTGGTGAAAAGCAGTGTGTCGAACCATCGCGAGATGTCATGACGACGCCAGTCACGGCAGCTGATGAACAGGGTTAGCGCCAGCACGAGTATAGCCACGGTCATCGGTGACAGGTACCATGGCGTGGGTGGCCTGACGTTTCCGTCGGTGCTCTTGTCGATAGGCACGGTAGTGGCCTTGACCAGTGGCATGGTCTGGCCGTCGATGGTAACGGTGGCTCCCGCCACAGCATCCATCAGCAGCATGGGGATGAACATGGTCGCGCGCTGGTCGATCACAGTGTCAATGTCCCAACCCAGCACCAGGTCGATGCCAAATTTTTCCCACGCATAGTTGCGGCAATAGTGTGCCAAAATGTCACGATAGGTGACAGCCGTGTCGCCCATTGCGGGATATTGCAGGCTCTCGCCGGCCGCCATCTCAATGATGTCGCGGGGGCGGGTAGAGCAGTTATCGCTCAAGAATTTATAGCGGTAGGTGCGGTTCTCGGGCTGAGCGTTATTCCACAGGAAATCCCTGACGGCAATGGCTCGGTCCTGGGGCAGGTTAAGCTCTTGCTCCACCATGCGTCGCTCCTCCATGCCCAGGGTAGCATAGGCGCGAGGAACAGGGGCGCACAGGTAATCGGTCTCGCCCAATACAAAGCGCCACAGGAATCCGGGTGCCTGGAAATCAAACACCCCATAGTTGAAGTACGAATCAACAGGGCCCTGCTTGATGCGTACCTCGCTGTGGCCAAATATATTGTGTGGCTCGCTGCCGGGATAGAAGGTGACAAGGCTCACGCTCACCGAATCCTCCTGCTCCCGAGCCGGTGCCGACTCGGCCAGGGGCAATTGGGGTGCAGCTTCCAGTGTACCCGTTGCACACAGGGCACACAACATTGTCAGGTAACAGTAATGCAAACCATGAGGAATGTCAAAAATGCTTTTGAGCATCCCCGAGGTGCGACCTGTTTTCGCCTTTTGGCAATATGTCCTCAGCAGCTGTTGCATCGATAATATAATGTAGCAAGAATAATGCCAGTTGACAATGAATTAACGTGAAACCCCAGCCCGATAGTATATCGTCATGATAAAACTCAAGATTACGCCAGTTTGATATGCATCTTGTCCTATATAGTGCGAGTGAACTGTCCCGTCGCATTGCGTTTCTATCACTTTTTTGTATATGTTAATTCCCCACGAATAACGGGATTCGCTTATCTAAAGTGGTAAAATATGCATTTTTTTGAGTAGGGAACGACAATTTCTATGTTAAAAATTTTGGCAGGTCAGATTTATTTCCGTCCTTTGCATCGTCTTAAGGAGATATTGCACTTTTCTATACAGATTCTATTCATAAAATTTGAAGTCCCACTCGTGAGAGCCGGACTTTTTACTTTTTTAAGCCCGGATGCACGTATAGTTGAAACGAAACGGACGAAACGGAAAAGGAATCGGGGGCCACCTGCAAAACCATGTGTTCAAAATAACCTTCAGTTGCAAGCTTTGAAGAAGCCGAGGAACTGTGTTGCATAACATGTAATGCTTTCCAGGACATCACAGCCCGAGAAAACAGCTCCCATTTGGGTGACCTACTGCTCCTGCAAGGGCTACCAGGTGCCGTAGTTGCCACGGTCGGCATCCAGGCGCAGCAGGATGAACAGCAGGAAGGTGAAGCCCCACAGCGAGGAGCCGCCGTAGCTGAAGAAGGGTAGGGGGATGCCGATGACGGGGCACAGTCCGATGACCATGCCGATGTTGATGGCCAGGTGGAAGATGAGGTAGGATGCCACACAGTAGGCATAGACCCTGGCAAAGGTCGAGTGGTTGCGCTCGGCCAGTGTGATGATGCGCAGTATCAAGGCCAGGAACAGCAACAGCACCGCCACGCTGCCGATAAAGCCCTGCTCCTCGCCGATGGTGCAGAAGATGAAATCGGTGTGCTGCTCGGGCACATACTTGAGCTTGGTCTGTGTGCCATCCAGGAACCCCTTGCCGGTGATGCCGCCGCTGCCGATGGCGATTTTGCTTTGGTTGACATTATACCCGGCACCGCGCAGGTCTTCCTCGATGCCCAGGGTGACCTTGATGCGCGTCTGCTGGTGTGGCTCAAGAACGTGATCGAAGGCGAAACTCACGGTGAACAGGAATACCAATGACGCAGCTGCAAAGCAGACGGTGATGAGGACTTTCTTCAGGTCGTCATGCAACATGCCCCACAACAGGTACAGCAGTGACAGGATGATCACGGGCAGAAAGAAGGCATAGCCGTTGACGTGGATGCCAGCCAGCGTGAGCCCGCCGGCAATGGCTGCAGCCACGAGGTAGCCCAAAAGGACATTGCGCCCCAGTATCCACGAGCGGCAATACACCAGCAGCATGCCCACAATGAGGGTCATCACCATGATGAAAGCGATGAACATGCCCAGCGGGATGCCCATCAAGGTGATGGCTGCAAACTTGAGCACCACGACAAAATAGACCACGGCCATGAGTGCGGCAAACAACACAAATCCCGACATGCCCTCGCGGTAGAGGACAAAGATGAGCGAGGTGTAAACCAGGGCCGATCCTGTCTCCTTTTCCAGAATGATGCACAGGATGGGCAGCACGATGATGCCGATGGCGATGGCATAGTTGCGCCAGCCGTTGAGCTGGAAACCATAGGTGCTGAACAGTTTGGCCAGTGCCAGAGCGGTAGCAGTCTTGGCAAACTCGGCCGGCTGCAGGCTCACGGGACCAAAGACCAGCCATGAGCGGGAGCCCTTGATGTCGGGCGCGACAAAGATGGTGACGATCAGCAGCAATATCATGAAACCGTAGAGTGGATAGGCATAGGCCTCATAGATGCGTCTGTCGATCAAGAGCAGCGAGAACCCGATGAGGAACGACAACCCGGCCCACAGGAACTGCTTGCCCGAGTACTCACTCAGGTCAAACATGCTGGCCTTGTCGTAGTCGTAGGTGGCGGCATAGATGCTCACCGCTCCCGCAACGACCATGATGAGGTAGAGGACAATCGTGAACCAGTCCACCGACCTCAATAGGTTGGTATTCTCATCTTCATTCCTTACTTCCATCGCTTGAAACGGGTTTTGATGGTTTGGTCTTATTGTTGGCGGACGGTTTTCCGGTAGCTGTTTTTTTGGCCTTGGGATAGGTGATGGTGTGGCGGCTGGCCATGGCGCGACCCTGAGCCTGCAAGCCAGGGGAGTTGCCGCGCAGATAGCGTTGTATCATCAACGCACCGATGGGCACGCCGTAAGCGGCACCGAAGCCCGCATTCTCGACATACACGCAAACGGCGATTTTGGGGTCATTCATCGGCGCAAACCCCATGAACACCGAGTGGTCGCGGCCATGAGGGTTCTGAGCCGTTCCCGTCTTGCCGCACACGTCCAGTCCGGGGATGTTGGCGCGGGTGCAGGTGCCGCCCAGCACAGCCATGCGCATGCCCTCTACGATGTCGGTGTAGTAGCGCTTGTCGATGTCGGTGTCATGCCTCTCAAGGTTCTTCTTGAGCACGCCCACCCCCTCGATGTTTTTCACCACATGGGGCGTGATGTAGTAGCCGCGGTTGGCGATGGTGGCACTCAGGTTGGCGATTTGCAGCGGTGTAGCAAGGATTTCGCCCTGTCCGATGGCGTCGCTGATGATGGTTTGCCCCACCCAGCGGCCCTCGCCGTAGATCTTGTTATAGAAGGCCGTGTTGGGGATAAAGCCGCGGCTCTCGCCGGGCATGTCAATTCCCAGCTTGTAGCCATAACCCATCGATACCATGTGGTTTTTCCACACTTCAAAGGCCTTGCCCGTCGAGCCATACTTGCTGCGCTTGTCGATCATGTTCTTGAAGCCCCAGCAGAAGTAGGCATTGCACGACGTCTGCAGGGCGGGTTTCAATGGGATGGGGGAACCGTGTCCGTGGCAGCCCACACGCAATCCGGCATTGATGTAGCCCCGATGACACGGATAAACTGTGCTTGTGGTCACAATGCCCTCGTCGAGGAAGATCAGGCCCTGCGTGGGCTTGAAGGTGGAGCCGGGAGGGTAGGCCGCCATGATTGAGCGGTCATACAGCGGTTTCAACCGGTTATTGACCAGGTCCCGGTAGTTCTTGCCGCGCTCCTTGCCCATGAGCAGCGACGGGTCGTAGGTGGGGCTGGACACCAGTGCAAGGATTTCGCCCGTCTTGGGCTCGATGCACACGATGGCTCCCACCTTGCCTTGCATGAGCATTTCACCATAGGCTTGCAGCCCGATGTCGATGCTGAGCTTCAGGTTATTGCCCGACACAGGAGCGACATCGTCGGCCCCGTCATTGAAGCGGCCCTTGATCTTGCCTGTCGCGTCGCGTATCAGGATTTCCTTGCCCTTGATGCCGCGCAGCCATGGCTCATAGCTCTTCTCGATGCCCAGGTCGCCCGTGTAGTCACCAGGACGGTAGTAGTTGTCGTTCTCGATGTCGCGGGTGTTGACCTCGCGGATGTCGCCCAAAACATTGGCGGCGACAGGGTAGTTGTACTGCCGCAGGATGCGCTGAACGACAAAGAAGCCGGGGAAACGGTAGAGTTTCTCCTGCAGTCGTCCGTAATCCTCGGGGGTAAGGTGATTCATGAACACCTGCTGGGTAAAGGCCGAGTAGCTGCGACCCTTGTGCATCTCCTGCAAGCGGTGGTCAAATTCCTCACGGCTGATTTGCAAGGTGTTGCAAAAGTCAATCGTGTCGAAGGGCAGCACGTCCTTGGGAATCATCATCAGGTCATACTCGGGCGCGTTATACACCACCAGAGAGTCGTTGCGGTCGTAGATGAGCCCGCGTGACGGGTAAATGACCTTTTCCATAAAAGCATTGCTGTCGGCGTGGGCCTTGTAGGTGTTGTCCACCACCTGCAACTGCACAAGGCGGGCGATGTAGATAAGCACAATCGCCACGATAAAGCCGCCAATGACCAGCTTGCGCTTCTCGAGGTTATAGTCTTTTCTCACGGTGAGTGCTCACTAAACTGTCTAACCCAAAGATGATGATGATCGACAACACGCTGCTGCCGGCGATGCGTGCCAGCGTGAGCGCGATGTTGTGCAGCGAGAATGCCTGGATGAGGAAGATGAGCGTGCAGTATAGTGTCACCAGGGTGGCCATGTACTTGAAGTAGTCACCCACGCCCATCGAGTCAACCGACGGGATTGGGATGTTCATGTCGTTCTCGCGTGAGACAAAGGCGTTGAACACGGGCCTGCGCAAGGCAGCCATGATGGTACAGGCCAGCGAGTTCATTCCCGGAGTGTTGCTGAAAATGTCCATGATCAGCCCGGTGAAGAAGGCAATGGTCAGCACCCACCCGCCGTGCAGATTGACCGGAAGCCTGAGGATGAGATAGATGAATACCACAGGCATGGCGACATTGAACAGCACAATCTTGTTGCACACCAGTTGCATAATCGTCAAGACGAGGAAGAGAGCGATGAATTGTAACACGGTCTTGGTCATGGTTGCTCTCCTCCTTGATTATCGGGCATTTCAGGTTCAACGGGTTGCGCGGTGTTCTCAGGAGCCTCGGGCATCTTGGGCTTCTCGGGAGCCTTGCTCTTGTCGGCCTTCTTGGTCTGGGGCACATCATCGATGATTTCAGGCTTGAGTTCAGGGCGCGTTTGGATGTTGGCGGCCGTGTCGATGCCTTGTTCGGCGCGGCGCAGGGCCTCGATCTGGTCCTTCATGCTGTTGGTGATGACACGCACGCTGCTCAGTTGGCTGAAGTTGGTGGTCAGCTTGATGCGCAGCGAGACAAAACTGTCGCTCAAGTCACGCGCCAAGCCTTCGACCGTACCCACAATGATGCCCTCGGGGAATACCGCCGAGTAACCGCTGGTGACGATGGTGTCGCCCTTGTGGTAGGTCATGTGCTTGGGCAGTTCCTCGAGCACGGCATACCGCGGGCTCTTGCCGTCCCACACCAGGCTACCGTAGAAACCGCTGCCCTGCAACTTGCATGAGAGCCTCATGTGTGGGTTCAACAGCGAGATCACGCGCGAGGCGTGAGGTCCCACGACGTTGACGATGCCCACCACACCGTTCTGGTCAATCACGCCCATCTCGGGAGCGACACCGTCCATGTGCCCGCGGTTGATGGTGATGTAGTTGTTGGGCTGGGCGATGCTGTTGCTGATAACGTGGGCCATGACAAAGGTGTACTGCTTCAACGCCGGCTGACGCAGGGTGTCGGGCGAGAGCAGGGCCATGTCGGTTATCTGGTTGCGCAGCTCAATCAGTTCCATCTCCAGAGCAGCGTTGCGTTCCTGCAGACTCTCGTTGATGTCGCGCAGGTGGAAGTAGGATGTAACGCCGTTGAACGCTTTGTAAACCGCGGCACTCACCGAGTTGGCCGAGGTCAGATAGACGCTCTGCTGGTAAGGGTTATCCTTAAACAGCAGCACGAGGCTCAATATCACATAGATTGCGAATATGAACCACGCACTGTGTTTGATGAAAAAGTTGAGCAGATTATTCATCGTGCCCGAGCCAGGTCACGCGCTTAGCGCATGAGGAACTTGAAGTGCTTGATGTTCTTCAGTGCGATGCCGGTACCCTTGGCAACTGCGTGCAAGGGGTCTTCGGCAACATGGAACTCGATGCCAATCTTGTCGGTCAAGCGGCGGTCCAGACCACGCAGCAGGGCTCCACCGCCAGTCAAGAAGATGCCGTTGTGCACGATGTCTTGGTACAACTCGGGGGGAGTCTGTTCCAGGGCACTCAGCACGGCAGCCTCGATCTTGGAAATGGATTTCTCGATGCAGTGGCACACCTCCTGATAGGTAACGGGTACCTCCAGAGGCAATGAGTTCACCTGGTTGGGGCCATGGATGATGAAGTCCTCGGGGGCCTCGGCACCCAGGTCGGGCAGGGCCGAACCGACGTTGATCTTGATGGCCTCGGCTGTGCGTTCACCCACACGCACGTTGTGGGCGCGGCGCATGTGCTCCTGGATGTCCTCGGTGAGGTCGTCACCGGCGGTGCGGATGCTCTTGTTGCTCACGATACCGCCCAGCGAGATGACTGCGATCTCGGTCGTTCCGCCACCGATGTCGACAATCATGTTGCCCTCGGGTGCCAGCACGTCAAGGCCGATACCCAGCGCTGCTGCCATGGGCTCATAGATCATGTAGACGTCGCGGCCGCCGGCATGCTCGCTCGAGTCACGCACGGCACGGATCTCGACCTCGGTCGACCCCGAGGGGACACACACGACCATGCGCAGCGAGGGCGAGAACCAGTGGTTCTTGGCGCTCACCTTCTTGATCATGCCGCGTATCATGTGCTCGGCGGCATTGAAGTCGGCGATGACGCCGTCGCTCAAGGGGCGCACGGTGCGGATGCCCTCATGAGCCTTGCCGTGCATCTCACGGGCGCGTTCACCCACGGCGATGGGCTTGTTGGTCTTGGAGTCGAGTGCCACTACCGACGGCTCGTCGATGACGATGCGGTCGTTATGGATGATAATGGTGTTGGCTGTTCCCAAATCGACAGCGATTTCTTGAGTAAATGAAAACCATCCCATGATGAATTGTCTGTATGATTGTAAGTTATGATATCTTGTGAACTTTTCTCTCGTTAATCGGACTGCAAAATTACAGAATTATCGCCAATCTACCGCTATGTTTTAATGTAGTTTTTAGAGGAAAAAAACTAAATCATTTCCTCGAGGCTGTCAACGGCATGACGCACGCAATCTTCACATGAGCACAACACTTGTCCGGTGCCCACGCCCTTCAAATCCTTGCAACGGGTGGCACCGCAACGTTGCTCAAACAGGGTGCGCAACTGGCTGGCCTGCGGGTTCATGCGCCGGTTGTCAAATTTCAGCAACCCCTGCACCATCTGTGCGCCGCACAATGCTCCGCAGCTCTCGTCCATGCTGCCCATGCCGCTTCCAAAGCAGGCCCCCATTGCCAGCAGTTTCTCGGTCGGGATGCCCAATTCGGGCGCAAACGCCAGCAGCACGGCTTGGCAACAGTTATAGGTGCGCTTGTAAATCACTGCACGCTCACGGCGCGGCATGCCACTCATTGTCTCGTTCTGTTCCATTGTCTATATATAATAATGTGTATTGATTGTTGCGATGCAAAGGTAACTTATTCCATGGATATGACCTTCGGTACATCGCATTTTTTATCTCATGCGATGCGAGAAAATGACTATAAACAACTTCTCTGTGGCGACCTGTGCACTCAACAGGTCGCATTGTTGGCCTTTCTTTGTGCTCTTTCTCGCTTGTTTATTTGGAGGAATTACTCTGAAATACAACCCTTGTTTTGCTCATCATGAGGGAATTTTACTATTTTTGCAGTGTCAATCTAAAAGATTAACCAGCTACAAACTTCTAACGATGAAACGACCATTAGTATTTAGAATATCCATGGGCCGATGTCTGATGATGCTGTTGTTCATGCTCACATCAATCGCCGCCTTGTCGCAAGAGGCCTACTCGGTATTTACCGAGGCCGACAGCACGCTGACGTTCTTCTATGACAATGAGCGTTCCAGCCGCTCGGACACGTCCTATTCGTTGAATGCCGCGGGCACTCTTCCTACATGGATTGAAAATTGTGGAAAAGTCACTCGGGTGGTGTTTGACTCCACATTTGTCGCTGCTCGTCCCACTTCCACTAGCCATTGGTTTGGCGGAATGGCTAGGCTTGGCAACATTGTAGGGATTAAATATTTAAAGACCGATTCAGTGACCGACATGTCTTCCATGTTCAGTTACTGCTCCGCTTTGGCCACCCTTGACTTGAGCGGGTTTAACACCTCAAAAGTGACACACATGATATCCATGTTCAATAACTGCATCTCATTGGATTCTCTTGACTTAAGTGGCTTCAATACAACGAATGTGACAAACATGGCAAGCATGTTTGATTTCTGCGTCATTGGATTCTCTTGACTTAAGTGGCTTCAATACAACGAATGTGACAAACATGGCAGGCATGTTCAAGGATTGCATCTCATTGGATTCTCTCGACCTGAGTGGTTTCAGCACCTTGAATGTGATAGAAATGTTGAACCTGTTTGAAAACTGCTCACATTTGAAATCCCTTAACCTGAGTGGCTTCAACACCTCAAATGTGACAAACATGGCAGGCATGTTCAAGAATTGCAGATTATTGGATTCTCTTGACTTGAGTGGTTTCAGTACCTTGAATGTGATAAACATGTTGGGCATGTTTGAAAACTGCACACAGTTGAAATCTCTTGACCTGAGTGGCTTCAACACCTCAAATGTGACAAACATGGAAGCTATGTTCAAGAATTGCAAATCGTTGATTTCTATTGATTTGACTCACTTCAATACCACTAAAGTGAATGACATGGCAGAAATGTTTGTGGACTGCAGACTTCTGAAAACTATATATGCTGGAAAAGGCTGGAGTACTGATTTGGTGGCTAATTCCACCAACATGTTTTATGGTTGTACCAACCTTGTCGGTGAGCAAGGGACAAAATACGACAGGCGCCATGTGGATGCCGCTTATGCCCACATTGATGAAGGCATAAGCAATCCTGGCTACCTGAGCCGAAAGAGGGAGGCCTATGCAATGCTTTCGGATGGAGAAACGACGTTGGTGTTCTACTACGATGACGAGCGCTCCATCCGTCCAAGCGCTACCACCTATTTGCTGAATACAGGAACAACCGCTCCTGGTTGGTCTGAATACGCTCAAGGCATAACCCAGGTGGCATTTGACTCAGCCTTTGTCGCTGCCCGTCCCACCTCCACTTACGCTTGGTTTGCCCAAATGGATAAACTTAGCTCCATTACCGGAATCTCCCGTTTAAACACCAGCTTGGTGACCGACATGAGAAGAATGTTTGCTGGCTGTAAATCATTGAAATCCATCGACATGAGTGGTTTTAACACCACAAATGTGACAAGCATGGCTCGCATGTTCTCGGACTGCGATGCTTTGGTATCTCTTAGCTTGAGTGGCTTCAGAACCGACAGCGTGAAAGACATGGCAGGCATGTTTGCTGGCTGCAAATCTCTGACTTCACTTGATCTGCGCAGCTTCAACGCCGATAGCGTGAAATACATGGGTTATATGTTTTCGGGCTGCAAGTCATTGATGTCCATCAACCTGAGCGGCTTCCACACCTCTGATGTTGAAGAAATGGAATTCATGTTCCAGGGCTGTCAATCTTTGGAATCCCTTGACATGGCCAGTTTCAAGACCGACAGTGTGACCGACATGGGCGGCATGTTCCAGGATTGCGGTTTGCTGGCATCCCTTGACTTGAGTCATTTCAACACCTCGGGTGTGCAGAACATGGAAGACATGTTCAATGGCTGCAAGAGTCTGGAAACTATCTATGCTGGCAAAGACTGGTCAACCGATGCTGTGGTCGAATCCAGCAACATGTTTTCTGGCTGCACACGTCTTGTGGGTGGACAGGGAACAACCTATGATGAGGACCATGTGGATGCCACCCGTGCCCATATCGACGGTGGACCAAGTGATCCTGGTTATCTCACCGGCAAAGTTGAACCGCTGCTGCAGGGTGATGTGAACGCCGACGGCGAGATCAACGTCGCCGATGCGAATTGTGTTATCGGTATCATTCTGGGTGATGCCGACACCCATGAAGGCCGTGCCGACGTGAACGGTGACGCCGAGGTGACGATCGCCGATGTAAACGCCATCATCGACCTCATCCTTTAAGTCTGCATGATGTCCCGCATTCAGTGCCGCTTATGGTTGGCGGTCCTGGCTTGTTTTTGCAGTCGGGGCAATAACAAGCGTGGCTACACGTTATATATAATATAAAAAACGGATATAAAGTGCGCGCTATGAACAAGAGATTGGTTACGCTCATGGTGGCCGCGCTGGCCTTGTTGTCGGCGAGCGGTCAGGTGAACTTTACTAACGTAGGAAAATATCCCGTCATCGAGATAACGCCCGAGACAACTACTGGCTTGGACAAGATCTATGTGGTCTATGACACCGGTGGGGTGGGGATGACATTCAACTCATCGACCGGTAATCGGGCCCAATGGGAAAGCTTTTGCTATAATGATGGTGGCCTCGTTATGGAGCCTGTCACTGATGTCCGCTGGGATGGAATGGCAACCAAGCTGGATAAGATCGAACCCAACATCGGTTACAAGATTCAGGAGGGTAACAACCGCCCTTTCTACTGCTGGGTGGTCAACTATGCCGACTATTATCTGGAATTGAACGGCATGTCCAATAACGGCGAGGCAAGTTGCAGCTTGCTCTCTTTCAACATCGACGGCAGAGCCGATGCCATCCCCTACTACACGGTCAATGGCCACCGCCAGGTGCTGGATCGCGAGATTAAACTGACTTACAACACATTGGTGTGGGACGATAGCACACATTGGCAGGAACAAGAGGTTGTCGAGAGTTTTGCCGCACTGGACCAGGGCGTGGAAATCTTGCCTCCGTTGTGTAACACTGAAATCACGCTCACTGGAGACCGCTTCCTGGAGGAATGGGGTCTTGGCAAAATCGTCAAGAGTGACTACTTTATAACCCAGGCTGTGGGCTGCGGGACCACTGCCGTGCAGGAAGACCGTGGCAACGACAACGAGAAGGGGCTGGATAGCGGCTTGGGCGGCTCGGCACCTGTTCACATCGTTTTCACCGGCTATCCCACCGATGCGGTTGCCTATCGCCTGTGGGAGATGGCTACCGATGAGGACTTTGAGGATGTGATCCTGCAGTACAACCAGGATGAGGTGGACTACACCTTTTTGGAGGCCGGAACCTACTATATGCGCTACTATGTAGCCAATGCCGCGGGCAACTGTGAGAGCTATGGCGATACCTACCGCATCACCGTGAGCGAGAGTGAACTCGTCTGCCCCAATGTGTTCTCGCCTGGTTCGACCGAGGGCGTCAACGACGTGTGGAAAGTGTCCTACAAGTCGCTGGTCGATTTCCACTGCTGGATTTTCAACCGCTGGGGTACCTGTGTGTGCGAGTTCACCGATCCTGGTAGCGGCTGGGATGGCACTTACAAGGGGCGCCTTGTCGATACCGGCGTTTATTACTATGTGGTGACTGCTACAGGCAGTGATGGCATCAAGTACAAGAGACGTGGCGACATCACCATCCTGCGTTACAAGAAGGGCGCCAGCGGTACTTCGGGAAATGGCCAGGGTGGCGTTGATACCGGAGGATATTAAAAGCGAATTGCGGCATTTGCCGCAATTCGTCGATTAATGGCAAGATAAATGACTGAGAGAGGACAACATGAAGAAAATCATATTGATAGCGGCACTGGTGATAGCATCGTCATTCACCACCCAGGCGCAGCTCAAGCGCGAGTATTCCAGGGGGGCCACGGCGTCGCCTGTGTTTAGCACTACAGCGAGCCCCGACATTCCCGAGAGCGTCACCTTTGCCGGCGAGAAGGTCAGTTTTGATCGGCTCGACATGGCCGAGCGTCTGGATCGTGAGCTGACGGGCATTATCTATGGCCAAACGACCACCGAGCTGTGCTTTAAACGAGCCAACCGCTATTTTCCCGCATTGTCCAAAATCCTCAAGGAACAAGGGGTGCCGATGGATTTCCTGTACCTGGCTGTTACCGAGAGCTCGATGGACTACAACGCCTATTCCAGCGCCAAGGCCGCAGGAATGTGGCAGTTGCTGGCCGGTACAGCCCGGGACTACGGTCTGGAGGTGAGTGACGAGGTGGACGAGCGCTTTGACCCCGAGAAATCGACGGTCGCAGCATGCAAGTACCTCAAGTCCGCTTACAAGAAATACGGCCACTGGCCTACCGTGGCCGCCAGCTACAATGCCGGCATGCAGCGCATTACCAATGAGATGTCAAAACAGCAGGTGAACAACTCGTTTGACCTGTACCTGGTACAGGAAACGTCACGATATGTCTTCCGCATCATTGCCTACAAACTGGTGATGGAGAACCCTAAGCGGTATGGATACCGCTTCTCGCGCAAAAACCTGTGGCAGCCCGTGGGCTACACGACAGTCGATGTCTCAGCAAGCGTCGCCAGTTGGGTCGATTGGGCCAAGGCCAAGGGCATCACCTATGCACAGTTGCGCGAGGCCAACCCCTGGATTCGTTCCACCAAGTTGACCAATGCGTCGGGCAAGACCTACAAGGTGCGCGTCCCCAAGTCGAGCGACCTTTATCGCAGCAAGCGCACCTTCTCCGTTTATAGCAAAGACTGGGTCGTTGACTGAAGACGTTATTACCAAGGATTAATCTAAAACACTAACTGAATGAAATTTAACGGGCAAGAGATTGACAGTGTTGAGGTTTTGGGCGCTCGAGTCCACAATCTCAAGAACATCGATGTGGAGATACCTCATTACAAACTCACCGTCATCACGGGACTCAGCGGCAGCGGCAAGTCGTCGCTCGCCTTCGACACAGTGTTTGCCGAGGGGCAACGCCGCTATATCGAGACGTTCTCCTCCTATGCCCGCAACATGATAGGCGTGCTTGAACGCCCCAATGTGGACAAGATATCCGGTCTGTGTCCTGTCATCTCGATAGGGCAGAAGACCGTCAACCGCAACCCACGCAGCACTGTGGGCACGACGACCGAGGTCTATGACTACCTGCGACTGCTCTATGCCCGTGCCGCCGACGCCTATTCCTACCTCTCGGGTGAGCGCATGGTCAAGTATACCATCGACAAGATCCTGAACCTGATTCTCGAGCGTTACCAGGGGCACCGCATCTATATCCTGGCACCGCTGGTCAAGAACCGCAAGGGACACTACAAGGACCTGTTCGAGAACCTGCGCAAGAAGGGGTACATCAACGTTCGCGTCGACGGCACGTTGAGGGAAATCACCTTTGGCATGAAACTCGACCGCTATGTCAACCACAGCGTGGAACTGGTGGTGGATCGCCTCAAGGTAGCCGACAAGGACATCAAGCGGCTGGCCGACACGGTGGACCTGGCATTCAAGCAGGGCAACGGGCAGTTGATGATACTCGATGCCGAGAACGATGAGTTGGGTTACTATAGCCGTTCGCTCATGGATCCCGCCACCGGCTTGTCCTATCTGGAACCCGCACCACACAATTTCTCGTTCAATTCGCCATTAGGTGCCTGTCCACACTGCAAGGGGTTGGGCTATGTCAATATCATTGACCGCGACAAGATCATGCCCGACATGACGTTGAGCATACGCAACGGTGGCATACTGCCGCTGGGAAAATATAAGAATGTGCAGATCTTTTGGCAGATACAGGCTATCTGCGAGAAATATGGTTGCACGCTCGACACGGCACTGGGCGACCTGCCCGAGGAGGCCCTCAACGACATCCTCGACGGCACCAATGAGAGGCTAAGCCTGCGCACCGAGACCCTGTCGACAAGTAACTATTTTCTCACCTTCGACGGCCTGGTCAAGTACATCGAGATGCAGCAGGACGACACCGCCACCAGCGCGGCTCAAAAGTGGGCGGGGCAGTTTTTCTCTCGTGCGGTGTGCCCCGAGTGTGGTGGCGCCCGACTCAACCGTGAGGCTTTGCATTTCAAGCTCAACGATAAGAACATCGCCCAGTTGGCGGCGATGGACATCAGCGAGCTGCGCGAGTGGGTGGATGACCTGCACAACCACGTCACACCCACGCAGTGGGAGATTGCCCGCGAGATAGTGAAGGAAATCAGCTCCAGGCTCAACTTCTTGATCGAGGTGGGACTGGACTACATGTCCCTCAACCGCAATTCGGCCTCGTTGTCGGGCGGCGAGAGTCAACGCATCAGGCTGGCGACCCAAATCGGGTCACGCCTGGTCAACGTGCTTTATATCCTCGATGAGCCTTCCATAGGTCTGCATCAGCGCGACAATCAGCGACTCATCAACTCATTGAAGACGCTGCGCGACGATGGCAACACCATCCTTGTGGTTGAGCATGACAAGGACATGATGCTCCAGGCCGATTACGTAATCGACATTGGACCACTTGCCGGACGCAAGGGTGGGCATGTCGTGTTTGCAGGGACGCCTCAGGAGCTATTGAAGCGTCACACCCTCACCGCCGACTACCTGAATGGCACCCGCACTATCGACGTGCCTGAGCACCGTCGGGGTGGCAACGGCAAGCATCTGCGCTTGACAGGGTGCCGGGGCAACAACCTCAAGGGGGTTGACGTGGTTTTCCCGCTGGGCGAGTTCATCTGTGTGACGGGCGTGAGCGGCAGTGGCAAGTCCACACTGGTCAACGCCACCTTGCAGCCCATACTGAGCCAGCGCCTGTACCGCTCGCACACGGCACCCATGCCCTACGACACGGTAACGGGACTGGAATGGGTCGACAAGGTGGTCACGGTTGATCAAGCCCCCCTTGGACGGACGCCCCGCTCCAACGCGGCCACCTATACCGGCGTGTTCACCGACATCCGCAACCTCTTTGTCAATCTGCCAGAGTCAAAGATACGGGCCTATAAGCCGGGGCGTTTCTCGTTCAACACCAGTGGCGGCCGCTGCGAGAAGTGCAACGGTAACGGCTACAAAGCAGTCGAGATGAATTTCCTGCCCGATGTGCTGGTGCCCTGCGAGGAGTGCGGTGGAAAGCGCTACAATCGCGAGACGCTCGAGGTGAAATTCAAGGGCAAGTCGATTGCCGACGTGCTGGACATGACCATCAACCAGGCGGTGGAATTCTTTGACGCCGTGCCGTCGATCCTGCGCAAGATCAAAGTGCTGCAGGACGTGGGGCTGGGCTACATCAAGTTGGGGCAACCGTCCAGCACCTTGTCGGGCGGAGAGTGCCAACGCGTCAAGCTGGCCTGCGAGCTTGCCAAGAAGGACACCAGCAAGACGGTCTATATTCTGGACGAACCCACCACCGGCCTGCACTTCGAGGATATCAAGGTGTTGCTCGGGGTGCTCAACCGTCTCGTCGATAAGGGCAACACCGTGATAGTGATTGAGCACAACCTGGATGTGATCAAGTGTGCCGACTATATCATCGATATGGGCCCCGAGGGAGGGCGGGGTGGAGGTGCCGTTGTGGCACAGGGAACCCCGGAGCAGGTTGCTCTCTCTCCCGACTCGATCACTGCGCGTTTCCTCAAGCAGGAACTGAACATCTGATTTTGCATCCGTTTTTTTTTGAATAGCTTTATAGGCGGCCCTCGTGTTTTTTCTGTCACGAGGACCGTCTATTTTTTGGGGGAGACATCTTGTGTAGGGTGTCTCGTTGGCCCCGTCATGGTCCCTAAGTGACACACGTCGGCAGCCAGAATTATCTGTCTCATTAGCCCCGCAAGGGTGGGGTAAAGGTGACGTTTTTGAAAAACCGCACAGATTTTGGGTCAGAAAATTCGCAGTTCTACCTTGCCCAACGGCTCATTTCTACCAAAAATTTGATCTCCCGGTGGGTCAAAACGAGTAAATATCTGTTGCGAGTTTGGTGGTTGTCGAGTGACCTAAATGCCTGTCAAGATGTGGAAAAAAGGGATTTTCTCTCGCTAAATAACGAGATTGCAAATGATCTAAATGTAGTTTTTTGCTTATTTTTAGCCCCCAAAGCCCCAAATACGCTCCAAAATGCCAAAAATACCGATTTCCCCACTTTTTTGGATGCAGGTTCATCGTCCCTTTTTATAGTCAAAAATTAATCGTAACACATTGAAAATGAGTAATGGTTGTCAATTATTGACAATATGTTTAATCGGTTATCCTTGCGACATTATTGGTTTTTCGACCTATTTTACGGTGGGCTGGAAAAAATCGCAAGGAAATCGAGTTGAGCTTTCAGAAAACCAAAAATGGTAATTTGCCAACTGGTTATTCGGGTTTGAAAACGGGCTTTGGTTTGCATTCTCAAACGGCTGAATGGGGAGTCAAATCTCTGGTTTTGCTCCTTCGGGTTGGGTTTGCATTCGCGTCAGCGGTTTAAAAATCGAGAATTTGCGACCGTAAAGTTTACAAAAACAGAGAAAAATCTGATTAACATTTATTAAGTTATGCTATAAGTGAGTGATTTTTAATAAAATACGCTAAAAACATTGAGTATTGCTGCAAGTTTTGCGTGGTTTTGGTTGAGAACGGGAGATTTTGGTGATTTTTACATCATTAAATAGTTAATAAATAACTAATTATAGTGTAATATCTCTTGGACTACTTTAATTAAATTATTTTGCTTTTTAAATCCGCCAAAAATTGTTGTTTTTTGGAAAATATAATTGCAAATTTTAAAATTTTCGTTTTTAAATTTGGTCAGTTCAAATATTCGTTTTAAATTTGCAATCCCAAAATTAAAAAACGTAAACAGGCGTTTCGGACATTGAGGGGCGATTTTCGGGTGTTTCGAAATCGCATGGTTGAGGTCAGAAAATTTCTGGCTTGAAAAAATTGCAATCCAGCACACCTGTGTGCAAGCGTAAAATTGTTCTAAATGGATATTGTAACGAGATTGAAGATGTTTCTTGATCAGACCGGGATTTCCAATTCCCAGTTTGCTGATACATGTGAGATCCCTCGTCCCACACTTTCACAGTTGCTTAATGGCCGCAACAAGAAGGTGAGCGATGAGGTCATTGGCAAGATCCATCGTGCATACCCATCCTTGAATGTGATGTGGCTCATGTTTGGCGACGGCGAGATGCTCCTCTCGGGCAGTGCGCCGGTATCTGCTGCCGGCCAGGCTTCCGACCGTAATGGTCATGGCGATGTGCATGTCGATGAAGTGGGTCAGCGAGCCATATCATTTGACGACGATGTGCAGAACGACTACCGCCAGGCTTCCAAACCGGCACAGCGTGTCGCCACGCCATCGGCCATGAGCGAGACCATTCAGAGCATCATGCGCAGCACAGCTGCTGGCCGTGCGCCCCAGCGCGGGGCCTCCCCTGCCGACCGCCGCGTTGTCAAGATGCTGGTCTTTTATAGTGACGGACGGTTCGAGGAGTTTGAACCTACCACTCAATAAAACAAGAGATCATTTATGTAATAATGTTGATATTTACTCATCAGACCCTGTCGGCTGTCATATTTGCACACACTTAAGATCAACGACTTTTGCCGCACATTAATAATAGATAAAACAAACCAATACCTGATAAAAAAACAGACCATTGCTATCGAAGGGACGGCAGCCGGCAGGGCTAATGAGTGAGAAGACAAGAGACACAGACAACCATTTAATAGAGCACTTTTTTAGGATTAATAATAAAACAAAGCAATTACTAAGCACGAGACTGGCCCACGGGAATGCTCCTGTGGGCCAGTCTTATTGGCTCTATGTGCGCTGGTGTTAGCGCTTGGTTGCGTTGCCCAGGATGTCACGCAGGATTTGACGGCCAGCGGCACTGGTGGCGTTCTTGACAGCACGCCCGGCGGCATCCTTGACGCTTGTGTCCTTGCTCTTCTTGCCGGTGATGGTGTCCGAGACCTTCTTCCCCACGATGGTGGCCAGTGTGCCCGTCACGGCAGTAACGACGGCTTTCCACACCTTGTCCCACAGGGTCTTCTCCTTTTTCCCTTTCTTCTCGGCTTTCTCGGCCTGCTTGGCAGCGGCGGCTTCCTCGGCGGCTTGGGCTTCGGCCTCGGCTTCACGGGCAAACACCTCAAAGACGCTTTCACGCTCTTGTGCCTCCTTGTACTTGGCATTGATGTCACGGTTCTCGTTCATGATGTCGAGGCGTTGCCCCTCGGTAATGGCGCCAATCTGGCTCAAGGGGAACAGCACCTTGGCTCGCTCTACCACGCTGGGCGCGCCCTTCTCGTCAAGGAACGATACCAGGGCCTCGCCCGTTTCCAGTTCCAGGATGGCGTCCTCGGTCTTGAACGACGGGTTGGTGCGGAAGGTCTCGGCAGCCACCTTGACGGCTTTCTGGTCGCGCGGGGTGTAGGCTCGCAGGGCGTGCTGCACGCGGTTGCCCAGTTGGCCCAGGATGACGTCGGGAATGTCGGTGGGTAGCTGCGAAATGAAGAAGATGCCCACGCCCTTGCTGCGGATGAGGCGGATGACCTGCTCAATCTTGTCGGTCAAGGCCTTGCTCGTGTCCTCGAACAGCATGTGTGCCTCGTCAAAGAAGAATACCAGCTTGGGCTTGTCCAGGTCGCCCACCTCGGGCAGGGTGCTGTACAGCTCGCTCAGCAGCCACAGCAGGAAGGTGGAGTACAGCTTGGGCTGGAGCATCAGCTTGTCGGCAGCAAGCACGCTCAGGATACCCTTGCCGTCGCGGGTTTCCAGCAGGTCCATGATGTTGAACGAGGGGATGCCGAAGAACTTGTCGGCACCCTGGTTCTCGAGCTGTAGCAGGGCACGCTGGATGGCACCGATGCTGGCGGGAGCCACGTTGCCATACTGGGTCGTGTATTCCTTGGCGTGTTTAGACAACCAGTCCAGTGCGCTGCGCAGGTCCTTGACATCGTCGAGCATCACACCTTTCTCGTCCAGAATGCGGTACAGGATGTTGAGCACTCCCGTCTGTGTATCGTTCAGCCCCATGATGCGGCCCATCAGGTCGGGACCCATCTCGCCGATGGTGGCGCGCATGGGGATGCCCTGCTCGCCAAAGACATCATAGAACCTCACGGGGCAGCCCTCAAACCTGAGGCTGTCCTGGTCGATGCCGAACTCAGGCAAACGCTTCTCGATGAAGCTCGACAACTTGCCTGGCTGACTCACGCCTGACAGGTCCCCCTTCATGTCGGCCATGAAGCACGGCACGCCAGCGTTGCAGAAACTCTCGGCAATCACTTGCAGGGTCACCGTCTTGCCCGTGCCTGTGGCACCGGCTATGAGGCCGTGGCGGTTGGCCATGTTGCCCAGGATGCTGATGGGGCCATTAGGCCCGTGGGCGATGTAGAATCCGTTCTCTTGAGTGTACATAGCTGTGGAAGTATTTGTTTGGGTTATTGTTCTCTTGTCATTTGTCGGTTACAAATATAAGCATAATTCCTGGATTATTGTTGCAGCTTGAACAAGAAATCTCTTTTTTTTCTTTGGTGGCAACAGGGGTGCCCCGTGTGCATTTCGCGACCGTTAAGCCCTTACTGACGATTGGCCGCACCAGTTTTGACCATTGATGAACATGGGGCATTCCTGTCGTTTCCCTCACTTTTATCACACAATTCTTGCCTGGCAGGCCAAAAAACACTACATTTGAACATTCTTTTTAACAACAAGCGGATATGAGAAAACTTATCATTACGATGTCGGCAGTCATGATGGTCATGACCTCCCTTGCCCAGCAACTGCCGCAGTTCACGAGCAGTGATTATGAACACTGGACCTATAACAACCCGGGCGTGGCCCTCTCGTCGACCAACATTGCCAGCGGCAAGATTGTCCTCTATGTTGACCGGCAAGGTAAAGTCCTCACACTCGCCTCACACCTCTTCTCCTGCTCGGGCATGGACAGCATCACAGCACAAGTCAACTGGTTCACCCGCTACTTCACGGATCCTGAATTTGTGTTGTCGCGCACTGCCCTCACGCTCGCTATCGATGATGCCCAAGGGGTACCCCTCGACTCGGTAACCTTTACCCCCACGGCTGCCAACACCTCGACCCATCAGGCCAACATGTCGATAGCTGTGCCTGCAGGGACCGACAGCATCAGGATGCGTCTGGTGAGTTGGCGTGCCGATGTCGTGAGCTCGGGTGCAGTAAGGAGTGCCAGCTTCCAGGCACACATGGCAGCAACCCCGCAGCCGGCAACAGGTGACGTCAACCACGACGGCACGGTGAACGTGGCCGACGTGACCCTGCTCATACAGAAAGTGCTGGACAGTGGCAATGACGTGTCCAACGACATTAACCGCGACGGCACGATTAACGTGGCCGACGTGACCCTGCTCATCACCATGATTCTGATGGGAGAATAACCGGTTACCTGTCTATTCCATCCACGCTTGCAAGCAGCGGCAACCGTTTTGTGATTGTTGCCAACGTAGCTTGCGGGCCTATCCAGGTGGCACTGTGGATCTGTTTTTCTGCGGCCAATTACTGGCTGCTGTGGCGCAAGCCGTAGAGCAGCACCACCACAAAGCACAGGGCAGGCACCACAAACGAGAGGTTGACAGCCGGCAGCCATTGCACGTCGCTGTCGATAAGCATCGCCTGGGCGGCGGGCAGCACACTGCCGCCCAGGATGGCCATAATCAAGCCAGCGGAACCGAGTTCGGCATCCTCCTGCACTCCTTCCAGGGCAATGCCGTAGATGGTGGGGAACATCAGGCTCATGCATGCCGACACGCCCACCAGACAGCACATGCCAGCGGCACCGCCCACAAAGATCACACCGCACAGCAACAGCAATGCCAGCGCGGCAAAGAAGGCCATCAGCCTGCCAGGCTTGGTGTATTTCATCAGGTAGATGTTCACAAAGCGCATGCAGCAAAAGAGTACCATCGCCGCAATGTTGTAGCGTTGCGAGAGCACCTCGGCGGCCTGCTCGCTCATACCCTGGGCCATGAACACACGCGTGCCGTACTGGATGATGAAGGTCCAGCAGGTGATCTGCGCCCCGACATAGAAGAACTGGGCTACCACCCCGCTGCGGTAAGGACGGTTGGCCCACAGGCGCTTGACAGCGGGCCACAGGGGACTATGGTTGTCGTGGGTGCCCTTGCGCAAGGCAGGAACCCGCACCACCAGCATGACAGCCAGCAGCATGACAATCACGACGCTCAGCAGGACGTAGGGGCGGCAAAGCACCGCCAGGTCGCTCTGCTTGAGTGCCTCGAATGCTGACTCGTCGAGCAGTGCACGCTGGGCTGTGTCGAGTGGCGAGAGACGCGCCTGGATGAATTGCATGGCTACAAACATGCCCGCCAGCGAGCCGATGGGATTGAACGACTGGGCAAAGTTGAGGCGCCGTGTGGCAGTCTCGCGGTCACCCATGAGAAGGATGTAGGGATTGGCTGTCGTCTCGAGGAACGATAGGCCGCAAGTGAGGATGAAATAGGCGACAAGGAAGGGCCAGAAGCTGCCCACCGCCCTGGCAGGAATGAACAACAGCACACCCAGGGCATACAGGGCCAGCCCCATCACGATGCCGCTCTTGAACGAGTGGCGGCGGATGAACAGGGCCGCAGGCAGGGCCATGCAGAAGTAGCCGCCATAGAAGGCCACCTGAACCAGCGCGCCATCGGTCACGCTCATGCGGAAGATCTTGGAAAACGCCTTGACCATCGGATTGGTGATGTCGTTGGCAAAGCCCCACAAGGCAAAGCAGCAGGTCACCACGATGAAAGGCAGTACATAGCTCACGCCCTCGCGGGTCACCAGCAACCGGGATTTCTTAGTTTCCATATCTACTTGACTATTATTCAAACAGCAATGATTAAACACACAAGTTGTTGTTTTCTGTTATCGAATCGTTTGAGATGTTATCTCCTCAACTTGAAAATGCGTTCCATCAATTGCCACTTGGCCGTTGAGGGAGCGTTGGGGTCACAGCCCTGGAACTGGGCCACATAGGCTTCCCACTCGGCCTGACGGGGCAAGGTCGCCAAGCGTGCGTTATCTTTTTCCCAATCAAACTCGTCTGTCGTGTCGCAAATCATGAACAGGCGGTTGCTGTGGATGTAGATCTGCATGTCCAGGATGCCCACGCTGCTGATGCCCTCCTGTATCTCGGGCCACACATGGGCATGGGCCTCCACATATTTCTCAATCATCTCGCGGTCGTCCCGCAGCTCGAGGGTTTGGCAATAGCGTTTCATGTTTCAGTTTATAGATATTAAAAGATTATATATAGAGCGAATAGGTATTCTACTTGCTGCGGATGGTGAGGGAGATGGCCTCGTCGGGGAAGTGGGCACGGTCGCGACACACGAGGGCCAGGTATCCGCCGCCTCCGGCTCCAGGCATCTTCCACGCCAGTACTCCGTCCATCGCACTGTAACGGTCGATGTAGTCCTGCACACCGGGCTGAATCATGGCGGGGAACATCGCCACCTGGGCCTCAAAGGAAGCCTTGTAGGCCACGGCAAAGGCATCAATGTCCCTGCGCTGGATGGAATCCCAGCAGCGCTCGGCAGCGGCAGCGAGATTACGCACCTTGACCGGGGTGATGTCCTTGCCCTCGACAACGCTGCATCCAGGGCGACGCGGAAACATGGCAATCAGGCACAGGTGGTCCTCCAGCCATCGCAGCAGGTCGGGCTGGGTGGTGTACTCGATTTTCTCGGGCCAATAGTTGCCGTTGTAATAGTGCCGCGCAAGGCCGGGCACGCAGATACCGATGGCGTCTTGGGCTCCGCTCACGATGCCGTCGCTGCGCTCGGGGTCGTTCTCGAGGCAGAAGACCAGGCGTGCCAGCATCTCGGGATCCATGTCGGGCAGGCGGTAGGGCCACACCCGCTTGATGGTGTTGCGTGTGCTCGTGGAGAGGCCGCAACGCTCCCTAATTTCAAAGGTGGGTTCCAGCGAGATGGTCAACGCCCATCCTGGTGCATGGCACGAGACATAGGGCTGGTCGATCCAGGTGCCTGCCAGGTCGAGGCGAGTTGGCAATTGGCTCACCGACCGCTTGAGTGCCGTGCTGCTGCGGGCCTCAAGCCCCCGACCGGGCTCGCGCTTGAGCACGATATATTCCATGCCGCGTTCACGGCACAGGGCTCGCTTCTCATCACGGTCGCCGTCCTCGTTGACCACCAGACAGTCGGGGTGGAAAAGGTCGAGGGTGGGCAGGAAGTCGAGCATGCCGCTGCCCTGGTTGATGCAGGCCTGCTTGACATAGCGGATGGCTTGAACCATGAACAGCCGCTCCTGCTCGCTGTACATAGTCTTGTGGCCCTTGAGGCTTTGGATGGTGCGGTCGCTGCCGATGCCCACATACAGGTCTCCCAACTGTGACGCTTGTCTGAAGAACTCCACATGGCCTGAGTGCAGCAGGTCATAACAGCCCGACACAAAAACTTTCTTCTTTGCTTCCACGATTCAGTTCAGTTTTTAAAACCACAAAGTTAACCACTCTGCTCCAATAATCCAAACTCGCAGGCACCAGAATTGTGCCATATTGCATTGCTACTGTGTTGCTCGGGCAGCATGGAATCAATCAACATCACCGGCAACAATCATTCTACGGTTGATATCGCTTTTTGAATTGGCTCGCGTGAATGTTTCTGATTCCACTACCCTGAATGATAAACAGCGGGCAAGGCGAGCCCGGGCAGGCAAAACCAATGAAAACCCGGCTTGATCTAATTATTCTTGCCAAAAAAGATTTCACTATAAGAAAAAAGGATTACCTTTGCACAAAACTTGAAACCATTAATTAACCTGCTTTTCAGCCGTTAGCTATTAGCCTATAGCTGAAAGCCTAACATCTTAAAAAAGAATTGGAAAACGAGATTCTGGCACTTAACGCCAATCAGGTAGTGGCCTACCTGCAGAAAGAACCGCACGAGTTCACCAAGGCCGACATTATCCGCTACATTGAGGAGAACAACATCCGCATGGTCAACTTCATGTACCCCGGCGGTGACGGCAAGTTGAAAACCCTGAACTTTGTCATCAGCAGCAAGGATTACCTGCGCACCATCCTGTCCTGTGGTGAGCGCGTGGACGGCTCGAGCCTGTTCAGCTTCATCCAGGCCAGCTCGAGCGACCTGTATGTGCTGCCGCGCTTCAGCACCGCCTTCCTCGACCCATTTGCCGAGATTCCCACCCTGTGCCTGCTGTGCTCGTTCTTTGACAAGGACGGCAACCCGTTGGAGAGTTCTCCCGAGCAGACCTTGAGGAAAGCCGCCAAGGCCTTCCGTGATGTGACCGGTATGGAATATCACGCCATGGGTGAGCTGGAGTATTATGTGATCCGCCCGTCGGTTGACTTCTACCCCGCCCGTGACCAGCACGGCTACCACGAGTCGATGCCCTATGCCAAAACCAACGACTTCCGCCAGCGCTGCATGGATTACATCGCCAAGGCTGGTGGCCAGATCAAGTACGGCCACAGTGAGGTGGGCAACTTTGAGCAGGACGGCGTGGTGTATGAGCAGAACGAGATTGAGTTCCTGCCCGTTCCCGTGCTTGACGCAGCCGACCAGTTGATGATTGCCAAGTGGGTTATCCGCAACCTGGCATTCCGCGCCAACCTGAATGTCACTTTTGCCCCCAAGATCACCACGGGCAAGGCTGGTTCGGGACTGCACATCCACATGCGCATGATGAAGGATGGCCGCAACATGATGATCAACGACAAGGGCGTGCTGAGCGACGAGGCCCGCAAGGCCATCGCCGGCATGATGGATCTGGCTCCCGCCATCACGGCATTCGGTAACAAGAACCCGATGTCCTACTTCCGTCTGGTGCCTCACCAGGAGGCTCCCACCAACGTGTGCTGGGGCGACCGCAACCGCTCGGTGCTGGTGCGTGTGCCCTTAGGATGGACTGCTGGCGCCGACATGTGCCGCATCGCCAACCCGCTGGAGCCTGCCGCCAACTTCGACACGACCCAGAAGCAGACCGTCGAGATGCGCTCACCGGACGGCTCGGCCGACATCTATCAGCTGCTGGCCGGTCTGTGCGTAGCCTGCCGCCACGGTTTTGAGATGGAGAATGCCTTGGAGCTGGCCAAGAAGACCTATGTTGATGTCAACATCCACGACGCTGCCAACGCCGACCGTCTCAACGAGCTCGACTGCCTGCCCGACAGCTGCGTGGCCAGTGCCGATTGCCTGGAGAAGCTGCGTGCCGCCTTTGAGGAGCATGGCGTGTTCAGCGCCCACATGATTGACGGCATCATCGCCGAGCTGCGTGCCTTCAACGACCGCACCCTGCGTCATGACATTGAGCACGATCCCAAGCGCACCGCCCAGCTCGTGAACGAGTACTTCCAGTGCGGCTAATTGGTTTCAGACAACCCAGATAATCCAATCAACGACAAGGGACAACACTTTTTCTCGGCGTTGTCCCTTGTCGATTTAGTGGCGGGTGTATCTTGTGGAGGGGACATCATGCGGCGTTTGATCCACAGGAGACACACAGTGCGGTGACATTGTTGAGGGGAGGGTGCGAGCTGGTATGCATCTACAACGGTAAAAAAGTTTGTGGCTGGGGAAACATTGTCCCAGCCACAATGGTTAGTGATAGCTACTCAATAGCTATGGTATAGAGATTTGTCCCCTAAGATAGCGTGGGGCATCAGAATTCATGTACAGCAACAATCATTAGTTTTCCTGGAGCCGAATCGTATAAATCCATCCAATGTTGCCCAGGAATTGTATTTTTCATGTTTTCGAGAATGCGAAATCCATTTTTGGGGTTATGCATGGATGAAGACATGACTCCGCCCTGGTTCAAGACAATCTGTATGATGACGGATTGTGCAAACCCATCATTAGTGATGTCTTTATAATGAGATGTATATTGAGTACTTCCCAAATGGTTTTTTTTGCCAAGTCCTCCATAATACATTTCTGCAAATTTGGTTAACTCGTAATCACCAGGAATAAACCATCCCTCTCCCAGTAGTGTGGCCCAGTAAAAAGGATTGAAATAATTCTTGATTGAAATATCATTTTGGGAGCAAAATGCTTCAACAGCCTTTTGATTATCTTTACCATAATCCCCTAAAAGATTGACCAAGTCGCCATATAAGCTTTTGTTCTTGATCTTTTTTACATTTTTGTCGGGCTGTGATTGTTGCTCGGCATTTCTCAGAACATTCAGGTTCAGAGCATTATCATATGTTTCGTTTGTCAATCCCTGTGGCCCATGTTTTGATAATGTTTTGTCAATAAGACCGATAGAGCCTAATGGCATAGTCATCGCCAAACCATGTTCACCAGTGCCATCGACATAGAAAACGAATGCAGGGACTTCATTTATCTGAATGGGATCGCCGATCTCGTATGCATAAGCATTCAGGCAAACGATTAGGGCAAAAAAAGTGCTGAATTTACTCATCATAAGGATTTAGTGTTGATAATTATATAAAAGGAGTTCACTTGAAAAAGTCCCGCAAGCTGATTCTGCTTACGAATTAATCGAATTAATCGAATTTTTATCACGTTAATTCTTGGAATGATTCCATTTTTGCCTCGTTAATAAATAACTATTCGCATAATTCGATTAGTTTGTCGACCATATTATTCGTGGGCTACTTTTTCAAGTGGACTCTAAAAGGGTATTTTCTAAAATTTTGAGTGATAGTGTAGTGTTGTGCGACAGACACGCTGTCAAGGCATGCGCGCTGACCCTAAACCACCAAGAAACCTTCTCGTCAGATTAGTCGGCGAGATATCGTTTTGCTAAAAACTCCATATCGATCACTCCAAATCCTGAAGACCTTCTTTATTTCATGAAAATGATGAGAGGAGTGCCCTCGGCGACATCGATGCTGCTGAGTTGATTCCATTGAACGATGTCCTTGACGGTCACTTGATAGGCATTGGCAATCGCCTGCAGTGTCTCACCCTTTTTCACAATATGGGTCATCCTGACGACATCGTTGGAATTGTTTGTAGTAAATCCCTTGACCTTTGATGAGCCGTAGGGGGTGTTGTTCAAGAGTCGTGTCGGGACGTAAATTTTTGTTGTTGATGGTGTATAAAGGCCAAAAGTAATGCTGGATAAAAGTTGGTCAACAAAAGAGAGTTGATGGTTTACCTTATAGCCCGAGTACTCACCCACGACTTGTTGTGCCTGCAGGTCACTGCCAACATTGACGAGACCGCTAATTAAGTGTGTGTTGTGTTTAGTGTAAACCTTGGTCATGGGCTCATTTTCTTGAGCGTCTCCCACAAGTACTGATGCGGAATAGCAAGATGTTAAGCCAATGGCCATAATCGTTCCGCAAACTACATTTACAATTAGTTTTCTCATAATAATGATTAATTGTTGTGTGCTATTGCGTCCCCTGATTCGCACGAGAATTAATAAAATTAAAGACGTGGGTCGCTGTGCTTGTCTGCTCACCCCGCCTTCAGGCCTTCGCTGCCCCTATTCCAAGGTAAGCAACGCAGTTAGCCCACGCCGTGCAGTATTACATCAGGTATCGTGGCATCATGGTTGATGTCACAACGGGTATAATACGCCCAACATGGACGTTGCCGTTCCTTCGGGAATAGGTTCAAAGTTGCGAAGTTTGAAAGCCGAAGATAAACGTCTAAGTAACGTCCTTATTCTATATGTCAAAACCCCGCCAGCCCACATGGGGGCTAACTGAATCACTGCAAAAGTAATGGATTATGATGAATTGTGCAAGAAATTGGAGCTTTTTGTTATAAGCCAAACTTTTCTTATCCATATCCATAGCTTTTCTTCATGAAGCACTGCAAGAGTAATCCATTTTTCTTTAATGCACAAATTTGTGTAGTGTTTTACAATGTCGTATAGTGGTTAAAGGGTTGTGTTATAGCTGGTTGGTTGGCATTCTGTTAATATCACACACCACTCAACTGCCCTACCAATCTGCGGGGCAGTTGAGTGGTGTGGTGATGCGTCTATCGACTAAAAAACCTACTTCTCCTCTTGCTGGTCGTCCATCAGTCCGGCACGGTAGCCGCCAGCTTGTGCGACTTGCACACCGTACTGGTAACCGAGCTGGTAGGCTTGCTGCACGAGCTGCTGCATCTGCTGCATGATGGCTTGGTATTGCTGCTGATACTGCTGCTGGTTGGGCATCTGTTGCTGCTGTTGCTGCTGGTAGCCGGGAGGGTAGTTTGGCACCTGTTGCGTTTGTGGTTGCTGCGGCGTTTGATCCCAGGGGTTGGGAATCTCGTTGCCGCTGGTGGTTTGGCCACCGCCACTCTGCTGCTGAGCCTGGCGGGCCGCCTCTTCTAACTTTTTTTGGAGTTCATCAAGTAATCCCATAATCTTAAATCTTTTAAATGTTTGGTTATTACATGTCTTTCGGGCAAGGAGAGATGTGTAATTAATTAATCTGCAAAATTAAGTATTTATCACAATATCGGCAACGGTTGTAACAAACATTTAATTATTTTTAAATTAACCTATGGCTTCAGGTAGTCGCTCGGCTGCATTGACGAAACACGGGGCCGAAACATGTGTTCCAGCCCCGCGTTATTCCAGGATTGCACCTGTGCTTGAGGTCGATTAGTCCTCGGCAACACCCCACTGCTGGCGAGCCAGACGGCGGTAGTTGTTGTAGCGCCACTGGGCGTTCTCCTTGGCAGCGGCAAACAGTTCGGCAGCCTCGTCGGGATACTGCTTGAGCACTGATGCATAGCGCACCTCGCCCTTGAGGAAGTCCTCAAAGCCGTCCCAGTTGGGCTCCTTGCTGTCGAGGGTGAAGGGGTTCTTGCCCTCGGCCTCGAGCTGCGGGTTGTAACGCCACAGGTGCCAGTAACCGCAAGCTACGGCTGCCTGCTCCTCGGCTTGGGCCTTGCCCATACCCTTCTTGATGCCATGGTTGATACAGGGAGCATAGGCTATGATGATCGATGGACCATCATAGGCCTCGGCCTCGCGGATGGCCTTGAGGCACTGGGCATTATCGGCACCCATTGCGATCTGGGCTGCATAGACGTAGCCGTAGGTGCTGGCGATGAGACCCAGGTCCTTCTTGCGGACGCGCTTGCCGGCAGCGGCAAACTTGGCGATGGCTCCGATGGGAGTAGCCTTGGAGGCCTGGCCACCGGTGTTGGAGTAAACCTCGGTGTCGAGCACGAGGATGTTGACGTTCTTGCCGCTGGCAATCACGTGGTCGAGACCGCCGAAGCCGATGTCGTAGCTTGCGCCGTCACCACCGATGATCCACTGCGAACGCTTAACCAGGTACTGACCCAGCTCGCGCACCTTAATGTCGGCGGGATTGTCGCTGTGCTCGATGGCCTCGAGGATCTTGTCGCTGAGCTCACGGGTCTTGTCGCCGTCGTTGAAGTTGTCGAGCCACTCCTGGTAGAGGGCCTTGACATCGGCAGCAACAGTGGCGTCGTCGATAGCCTCCTTGACAAATCCGGCAACGCGGCAGCGCATCTTCTCGTCGGCGATGGTCATACCCAGACCGAACTCGCAGAAGTCCTCGAACAGCGAGTTGGCCCAAGCGGGACCGTGACCCTTGGCGTTGACGGTGTAGGGAGTCGAGGGAACCGAAGCACTGTAGATAGACGAGCAACCGGTAGCGTTGGCGACAATCTGACGGTCGCCAAAGAGCTGGCTGATGAGCTTCACATAGGGGGTCTCACCGCAACCCGAGCAGGCACCCGAGAACTCAAACAGCGGCTGAGCAAACTGCGAGTTCTTGACGGTAGCCTTGGTGTCCACGAGGTGCTGCTTGCTCTTGACATTGTTGATGGCATAGTCCCAGAGCTTCTGGTCCTCTTCGTGTCCCTCCATGGGAACCATCTCGAGAGCCTTCTCGCCCTTCTTGCCCGGGCAGACGTCGGCGCAGTTGCCGCAAGCCAGGCAGTCCATTACGTCGACAACTTGTACAAAGGTCATGCCCTCAAAGCCCTTGCCGATGGCCTTGAGCTTGTCGCTCTCCTTGAAGGGCGATGCGGCAGCCTCGGCCTCGTCCATGACGAAGGGGCGGATGGCGGCGTGCGGGCACACGAGCGCGCACTTGTTGCACTGGATGCAGTTCTCGGCCTTCCACACGGGTACAAAGGCACCCACACCGCGCTTCTCATAGGCAGCGGTACCGGCGTCCCAAGTACCGTCCTCGCGTCCCTTGAATGCGCTCACGGGCAGCAGGTCGCCGTTCTGGGCGTTGATGGGACGAACCACGTTGTGGACAAATGCGGGAGCGTTGTCGGCAGCGGGGCCTTCGACGGTCAGGTTGCTCCAAGCGGGATCCACAGCCAGCTCGGTGTACTCGTTGCCGCGGTCAACGGCCTGGTAGTTCTTGTTCACCACGTCCTCACCCTTGCGGCCATAGGACTTGACGATGAACTTCTTCATCTGCTCGATGGCCAGGTCAACGGGGATAACCTCGGTGATGCGGAAGAATGCGCTCTGCAGGATGGTGTTGGTGCGGTTGCCCAGACCAATCTCCTGAGCGATCTTGGTAGCATTGATGTAGTAAACCTTGATGTCGTTGTCGGCAAAGTACTTCTTCACCTTGTTGGGCAGGTTCTCGACGAGCTTCTCGCCGTCCCAGACGGTGTTGAGCAGGAAGGTGCCCCCCCTTTGCAGACCGCGTGTCACGTCATACATGTGCAGGTAGGCCTGAACGTGGCAAGCCACAAAGTTGGGCGTGGTCACCAGGTAGGTCGAGCGGATGGGCTCGTCACCAAAGCGCAGGTGAGAGCAGGTGAAACCGCCCGACTTCTTGCTGTCGTAGGAGAAGTAGGCTTGGCAGTGTTTGTCGGTGTTGTCACCGATGATCTTGACACTGTTCTTGTTGGCACCCACGGTACCGTCGGCACCCAGACCGTAGAACTTGGCCTGGAACATGCCGGCGCCACCCATGGCAACCTCTTCCTTCATGGGCAGCGAGGCAAAGGTCACGTCGTCCTCGATGCCGATGGTGAACTGGTTCTTGGGCATGGGCAGGGCCAGGTTCTCATACACGGCCAGAATCTGGGCGGGCGTGGTGTCCTTGCTGCCCAGACCGTAGCGACCGCCCACGATGACGGGAGCATTCTCGGTGCCATAGAAGCAGTCCTTCACATCAAGATACAGGGGCTCGCCGTTGGCACCGGGCTCCTTGGTGCGGTCGAGCACGGCAATGCGCTTGGCAGTGCTGGGAACGGCTGCAAGGAAGTGCTTGGCGCTGAAGGGGCGATACAGGTGCACGGCAACCAGACCCACCTTCTCGCCTTTCTCGGTGAGGTAGTCGATGGTCTCGCGGATGGCCTCGGTCACACTGCCCATGGCGATGATGACGCGGTCGGCATCCTTGGCACCGTAGTAGTCAAACAGACCATACTTGCGGCCAGTGATCTCGCTGATCTTGTTCATGTAGTCCTCGACGATGGCGGGAACTGCTGTATAGTAGTCGTTGCACGACTCGCGGTGCTGGAAGAACACGTCGGGGTTCTCGGCAGTGCCACGGGTAACGGGCTTGTCGGGATTCATCGCGTTGCGACGGAACTTGGCCAGCTCCTCCATGTCGATGAGGGGACGCAGGTCTTCCTGGTCCATGGCCTCAACCTTCTGGATCTCGTGCGAGGTGCGGAACCCGTCAAAGAAGTTGACAAAGGGCACATGACCCTTGATGGCGCTCAAGTGGGCAACACCGGCGAGGTCCATCACCTCCTGCACACTGCCCTCGGCGAGCATGGCAAAACCGGTCTGGCGGGTAGCCATCACGTCCTGGTGGTCACCAAAGATACACAGGGTGTGGCTGGCCAGCGTGCGGGCCGAAACGTGGAACACACCGGGAAGCAACTCACCAGCAATCTTGTACATGTTGGGAATCATCAGCAGCAGACCCTGCGACGCGGTATAGGTCGTGGTCAGGGCACCAGCCTGCAGCGAACCGTGAACGGCACCAGCGGCACCACCCTCGCTCTGCATCTCCTGAACCATAACGGTCTCGCCGAAGATGTTCTTGCGGCCAGCAGCGGCCCACTCGTCCACGTGCTCGGCCATCGTTGATGACGGAGTGATGGGGTAGATCGCAGCTACCTCGGTGAACATGTAACTGATGTGAGCAGCAGCCTGGTTGCCGTCACACGTCATGAATTTCTTTTCTTTACTCATAAATTTTTGTTGAAAAACTGATATAGTTAGTTATTAGTTAGTTTCAATCGGTTTTACAGGCTGCAAAGGTACGCATTATTTTTATAATAATGTAAAGAATATCCCAAAAATAGGTTATTTGGATTTCGGGATGGCAATTTTCACAAAGTTGACCTGGAACGCAGGTCTGCCCTCGGTGCCATGTCGGTATTGCGGCATGGAAAAATATTTTTGGGTGGAGTGTAGGTCACAAAGAAACTGCCACAGGGAACCTCACGGCGGCCTGCGGCAATACTTATGAAACAATTAGTATTCTACTACGACTTATTTCTTTACGGGAGCCTCCTCGAGGGCCTTGACGAGCAGCTTCCAGAAGGGCTCGGCTGCGGGGATGTAGGCTCGCTCGATGGTGGTGTGCGGGCTGCGCAGCGTGGGACCGAAGCTCACCACGTCCATGTGCGGGTACTTGCCCAGGATGATGGAGCACTCCAGGCCGGCGTGGTCAACCTGCACGATGCCATCCTCGTTGAAGAGCTTCTTGTACAGGTCGAGCAGCATGTGCAGGGCCTCGCTGTCGGGGTTGGGATCCCAGCCGATGTAGTCGCCGCCGGTCTCGACCTTGAAGTCGGCGAGGTGGAAGCAGGTCTGCAGCATCTTCACGATATACTCCTTCATGTCCTCACGGGCCGAGCGGGCCAGGATCTGCACGGCGGCCTTGCCGTCCTCGATGTCGATGATGGCGAGGTTAGAGGATGTCTCTACCACGTTGGGATAGGCGGGGATGAAACGAACCACGCCATCGTGACAGGCATACAGTGCCCTGAGGATGGCCGTCTGGTCGTCAAGGGCCATCTTCATCTTGGGACGGTCGATGGCCTTGAGGGTCAAATCGACGTTGTCCTCGATGAGCTTGAACTCGCTCTCGAACTGGGCCTTCATCGTCTTGACGAGCTTCTTCAGACCCTTGAGGTTGTCTTCGGGCAGAACCATAACGGTTTCGGCCTTGAAGGGGATGGCATTGCGCATGTTGCCGCCATGCCAGCTCACCAGACGGGCCTTGTGGTCCACGATGGCGAGCTGCACGAGACGGGCCATCAGCTTGTTGGCGTTGGCGCGGCCCTCGTGGATCTCGAGGCCGCTGTGTCCGCCCTTCAGACCCTTGAGGGTGATGCGCACTGCGGTGTCGCCACTGGCGGTCTTCACCTCGTTATACTTGCGGGTGCAGGTAACGTCGATGCCACCGGCGCTGCCGATGACAAACTTGCCCCATGTCTCGCTGTCCAGGTTGAACAGGATGTCGCCCTTCATCTGGCCCTTGGGCAGGTCGTTGGCACCATACATGCCCGTCTCCTCGTCCTTGGTGATCAGGCCCTCGATGGGACCGTGCTTGAGGGTGTTGTCCTCCATGACTGCCATGATGGCTGCCACGCCCAGGCCGTCGTCGGCGCCCAGCGTGGTGCCGCGGGCCTTGATCCACTTGCCGTCGATGTAGGGCTCGATGGGATCGGTCTCGAAGTTGTGCTTGGATTCGGGCGTCTTCTGGGGCACCATGTCCATGTGGGCCTGCATGGTGATGCACTTGCGGTTCTCCATGCCGGGGGTCGCGGGCTTGCGCATCACGATGTTGCCGGCGGGATCCTGGAAGGCCTCAACGCCGATTTTCTTGGCAAAGTCGAGCAGGAATTGCTGCACTTTCTCAACGTGTCCCGAGGGACGGGGAACCTGCGTCAGCGCATAGAAGTTGCGCCAGATGCATGTGGGTTTCAGTTTTTCGATTTCGTTCATAGTCTTGATTCTCCTCTGTTAATGTCTTACAGGTTATAAAATTATGTTCATTTTCGGCTGCAAATATAATGAAAAAGTTTTTAGTTCTTAGTTCTTGGTCATTTTTTTTCAGACAACCCTGACAAGATATTATATTCAAACAACTCGGACAACATATTCGGACAACTTGTACAACTTTTTTGTTTTGGCATCCGCCCTGTGGGGGCTAATGCAGATATAATAGGGGAGTGCTTGACAAATCTAAAGTTGTGCTTTATTTTGGTCAAGTTTCCCGCCGATGGTCCTCTTTATACCGCTCGGTTTGAGAATACCGTGCCTGCCGCTTGTTGCCGTCAAAAAGCAAAAATCAGTCTTCGATACACCAAAAATGCAAACCACTGATGACCAAATGGTAACGAAAACCGGCAAAGCGAAACAAGGAGGTGCGGAACTGTTAACGAAAGGTTAAAATCATTTCCCGCTCCCATCGGTGCAAAGGTACAACAACCAGCCACCCCTTGTCAAGGACAAAAGGCAGGCTGTGGCATCAATAGAAAAAGTGTGTCAGGGAGGTCCGGCCGGGTGGTGCAATAAGGCAAAAACGGAATAAGTGGCTATTTTTTACCATTGAAAAACGGAATAAGTCAGTA